>JAANMX010000080.1_pt1 | contig 108584 bp, 96 predicted proteins | sample 7279681 | NCBI WGS metagenome assembly JAANMX01 (sample SAMN14094542, study PRJNA606508) | bioreactor metagenome | isolation source: A lab-scale SPAN reactor treating ammonium-rich wastewater day 351 | place: Ireland: Galway | collected 2018-01-01 | reverse complement strand
TCCGTCCAGTAGGCAACCTTCTTGTTGTTGGGCAGGTTCTCGTGCCTGAGCACGAGGGCGATGTCTGCCAGCGAGAAGCCGTGGTCCTTCAGGGCCATGGCGCGTAGCGCAGTGGGCACCTCGTGCCGTAACAGCCGGGGTCCGCGATGGGAGACGGGAAACTCGTGCTCGAGCGCAGGCACCTGCCTGGCCTTTTTGATGGCCTCCGGCAGGGCCCGAGGAGCCCGCTTCTTCAAAGCCGGCTCCTCGGGCAACTGCACAGACTGGGCCTCCTTGAGCGCGGTTCGAGCAACGAATGCGACCAGGCTCGCCTCAAGCGTCTCAGCGGCTATCTTCGTCAGAGCCTGCTGGTAGATGCGCAGCCGCTGATTGGCTTGCCACAGCAGGTCGTCCGTTTTGCGCAGCTCGGCCTTCAACTGCTTCTCGATGTGCGGGTCACCGGGCGCGGCTGGGATCCGCTTGGCCGGCTTGGCCTCCTCGCGGACCAGGCGCTCGAGATAGGCTTGAGCCCCCTCCTTGCGACTGAGGATTCGAGCGCGGATGTCTGGCTCGACTTGCACGGAGACGAATGGGGAGGCTTCCTCCGCCCTTGCTCTTTGCAGGATGGCTCCAACACCGCCAAGGTCGGTGGCCCAGTCCACCAGGTCATTTGGGATTCGAACAAGCCGGGTCGTGCGCCCTTGGGTCTGGCCTTTCCGGCTGCAAGGTGGGCAAGCGCAGCCTTCGGGATGGGGCGCGCGGTGAGAACCTGGCTTGGGCCCGGGTTGAGCGGCAACCCGCTTCGTGCGTTCGGGCATGGGCTCGGCCTTTCGACGGTTATTTGCAGGCGGTAACCGCCTGTAGTTGAGTGTACTACAGGCGGTTACCTTCTGTAAATCCTCATGGGCCTATTGAGGGAGTCTGTTTCCGATGGGCTCTTGGGTGAAGAGAGCGGACTTCTTCCGTGCCATACTCCGACGCTCGAGCACCTTGGCGCGGTATTTCTCGGCCAGATGCGACAAGAAGTGATGCCTGTTGAGCTTGCTGACCGCGCGCCACTTCTGCACGTCATTCAGCGGTGGAACGTCGCGGGGATGAGACGACGGGGACTCGGGTGCGGCCAGGCTCGGCCGATGCTCTTCCCATGTCCCGAAGAGCATCAGCACAGAACTCGAGCTCCCCGGGCCAGCCAAGAGAGCGACCATTGGGAGCCACCTGGACTGTGCCAAAGAACGTGGGGTTCTCCAGTTGTGCGAAGAGATTGCCCTCCGCAATCACGGGCCGAAAGTCCACCAGGACCCGTTTAGATACTAACCGTGAGGTCCCGTGGTGTAACCGTGGTGTAACCGTCACCCTGGCTTGTCAGGCAGCCAGGGTGCCAAATGTGCCCCAGCCAGAGTGCCAAAAAGCACCTTGCCATGTATCTAAAGAAAAAGATCAAAGAAAACATCATCAGCACGAGCCTGCGCGAGCGGTTGATGATGCTTCGTGGAGCGATCAGACGATGGACCGGGAGGAGACCCCCCTTTCGAAGGAGTCCACAAACCCGCCTCGAGAGGGTCGTCCGCCTGCCTCCCACGCGCTAGACTGAGAGCGAAAAGGGAGGTAGCCAGAATGCTCAGAGTGCGCCGGATCGAACAATTCGGGTTCCCGATTCTGCAGGTAGCAGGCAACCTGGACCTGACCACCTTTGGGAAACTGCTCACCGAGGTCGTGCACCTGCTGGAGAAAAGGCCTCGAACGCTGGGGCTGGATCTGAGCCAGGTGACCCTGGCCGACGCTTCGGCCGTCTCGCTGGTGGCCACTGCGGCCGAGTGGATGGCAGAGCACGGTGGGAAGCTGCGTCTGCTGGACAGCTCGCCGGCCTTCGAGGAGGCAGTGCGCAAGAATGGCCCCTTGCTTCGTCCCCACAGTCACCTGGAAGTCTACCACCAGGTGGCCTGACGCAAATCATTGAGCCAGCGGCTGCCAGCCTCCAGGCTGTGCACAGGAAGGAGGAACAGCCATGTTCTTCGAGGACCGCTACCAGGCCGGGCGCCTGCTGGCCGAGGCTCTTTTGGAATTCCGCGACCGACCGGAGGTGCTGGTCCTGGCCCTGCCCCGAGGGGGCGTGCCGGTGGCTCGCGAGGTAGCCCGGGTGCTTCACGCTCCTCTGGACGTACTGGTCGTGCGCAAGGTGGGGGTTCCCTGGAACCCCGAGCTCGCCCTGGGCGCCGTCGCCTCCGGCGGCGCTCTGGTACTCAACGAGCGCGCCGCCGAGCAGTTGGACATCAGCCGCGACGAGCTGGCTCAGCTGGTGGCGGTGCAGCAGCAGGAGGTCGCACGCCGCGAGCACGCCTTCCGGGGCCCCCGTCCCCCCTTGCAGCTGACCGACAAGACAGTGCTGCTGGTGGATGACGGCCTGGCCACCGGCTCGACCATGCGAGCGGCCGTACAGGCGGCCCGCCAGTTGGGGGCAAGCTGGATCGTGGTGGCCGTGCCGGTGGCCCCGCCCGAGGCCCTGGCCACCCTGCAGCGGGAAGCCGACCAGGTGGTGTGCCTGGACTCCCCCGAGTTCTTTTACGCCGTCGGCGCCTTCTACGCCGACTTCACCCAGGTATCCGACCGGGAGGTCAGCATTCTGCTTGCCTCGCAACCCATGGAGATGAAACGATGAAGAAGCTTCTCTGCCCCCTGGATGGCTCCAAGGAATCGGAGCGAGCGCTCCCCCTGGCCGAGGCCCTGGCCCAACGGTGGCAGGCTCAACTCTTGCTGGTGCGGGTGATCGAGCCCTACCTGGCCCCGCCAGACATGCTGCCCGACCTGGCCGACCGGGTCCGAGAGTGGAGCCGAGAAGGCCCGCTCGTCTATCTGCGCCAGTTCCACGACCGGCTGGGGGTGCCCACCCGCAACCTGATCCGAGAGGGGCACGCCAGCTACGAGCTGGCCGAGGCCGCCCGCGAGGAGCAGGCTGACCTGATCGTGATGGCATCCCGCGAGCACTCGGCCGCCGGCAGATTCTTGATGGGCAGCTCCGTCCAGGGCACCCTGCGGTTGGCGCCCTGTCCGGTCCTGTTGCTGCGCGGTTCGGCTCCGACCTCGTTCGAGCGCATCCTGGTGCCTCTGGATGGGTCGGAAGAAGCTTTGAAAGCCCTGCCCCTGGTGGCCCAGTTTGCCAGCCCCGGGGCCCGGGTCACGCTGTTGCGGGCCACCGAGGCCAACCTGCTTCCACTGCGTCCCGTCGAGCGCGAGGCCATGCTGGCCGGGCTGAAGGCCGAGCTCGAGCAGACCGTTCTGCCCGGCTTCGAGGTCGTGCGGCGGGTCGAGGACGCCACCCCGGGCGCGGCCATCCTGGACCGGGCCGAGAGCGACCGGAGTGAGCTGATTGTGATGACCTCGCACGGTCGCTCGGGCCTGAGCCGCTGGCTGCTGGGCAGCGTGGCCGAGAAGGTGGCCTGGCACGCCCCCTGCCCGGTCGTGATCCTGCCCGTGCACGCCGAGGCGGTTCGCGAGCGGACGGCTGCCGAGACATCCGCCTCCGGTCGCCAGGCACTCTAAGCAGGCAGGGATCGCCCCTCCTCAGCCCAAACCTGACCGGCCATGCGCTGGATCCTCGTGCTGCTGGCCCTGCTCCTCTCCCCCGCCCTGGCCCGCGAGCGCCCGCGGCTGGTGGTGGTGTTCGTGCTCGACCAGTTTCGGGCCGACTACCTGGACCGCTTCTACGACCACTTCCTGCCCGACACGCCCGGCAAGCCGGGGGGCTTTCGCTACCTGCTCGACCAGGGAGCCTGGCAGCGCCAATGCTTCTATGACCACTTCCCGATGGAGACCTCGGTGGGCCACACCGCCCTGGTCACCGGGGCCCTGCCAGCCCAGCACGGCATCATCTCCAACTCCTGGTACGACCGCAAGCAGAATGCGATCGTCCAGTCCATGGAGGATCCCGCCAATCCGCGACTCCTCTCGGCCAACCGTCCGGTCCAAAGAAAGGGCCGGGAGCTGGGGGCCTCCCCGCGCAACCTGATCGGCACCACGCTGGGAGACGAGCTGAAGAACGCCGTCCCGGGCTCGAAGGTGGTGGGCGTCTCCATCAAGGAGCGGGCCGCCATCCTGATGGCCGGGCACCGGGCCGACCTGGCGCTCTGGTATGACGAGCTGACCGGCAACTGGATCTCCAGCCGCTACTACGGTGATCGCCTGCCCGACTGGCTCGAGCGCTTCAACCGCGAGGACTGGGCCGCTCAGCGTCAGGGCTGGGTGTGGCAGCCGGAGAAGGCGCAGCTCGTAGGCGGCACCCGGGCCCAGAACCGGGGCGCTTCAGACCGGGGGCGCTTCGGCAAGATGCCCACCGGCACCGAGTTCTTCGAGCTTCTGGGTTTCACCCCGCTGGGCGACGAATATACCCTCCTGGCCGCCCGCAGAGCCATCGAGGGCGAGCAACTGGGCGCAGATGGGGCGACAGACGTGCTCTTCGTCAGCCTCAGCTCGCTGGACAAGCTGGGCCACCAGCAGGGGCCCTATTCCCCCGAGATTCAAGACCTGTTGCTACGGCTAGACCAGGAGCTGGCCGGCTTTTTCGCCTTCCTGCAACAAAGAGGTCTCTTGCAGCACACGGTAGTGGCCATGAGCGGCGACCACGGCGGGATGGCCCTGCCCGAGTCGTGCAACCTGCCCTCGGGCCGCCTGCATCCCGACCGACTCTCCGAAAGGCTGAACCAGGCTCTGAGCAGCGTGCTCGGAACGGGCCGGTGGGTGGTCGACTGCCACCCGCCCGAGGTCTACCTCGACCCCCGGGCCCGGCGCGAGGACGCCCTGCGCGCCGCCTGCCAGGCGGCCGAGGAGATGACCGGGGTGGAAATGGCCATCAGTGCCCTGGATATCGAGAAAAACCAGCTCCAGCCCGGCATGGTGACCGGACCCGTGGCCCGCAGCTACCACCGCAAGCGCTCGCCCGACATGCTGGTGGTGATGTCCCCTTACTGGCTCTCGACCGATCGCACCGCCGGCACGAGCCACAATCCGGTCTGGAGCTACGACACCCACGTGCCCCTGCTCATGCGTGGACCTGGCATCCGCAAAGGCTGGCACATCGAGCCTTGCACCCCGCGCGACCTGGCCCCCACCCTGTGTGAGCTGCTGCGCATCCCGCCCCCGGCCACCTCCAGCGGCCGGGTGCTCAACGTGTTGGAGGTGGGCCCATGAGCTCGACCGTGCAAGACCGCGTGGAAGAGCTGCGCGAGCAGATCCGCTATCACAACAAGCGTTACCACCAGGACGACGATCCCGAGATCTCCGATGCCGAGTACGACGCCCTGGTGCGCGAGCTGGCCCTTCTCGAAGAGCAGCATCCCGAGCTGACAGCGGACGACTCCCCCACCGCCCAGGTGGGCTTTGCCCCCTCGGAGATGTTTGCTCCCGTGCGCCACCTGAGCCGCATGATGAGCCTGGACAACGCCATGAGCCTGGAAGAGCTGAACGCCTGGGGCAAGCGCATGGAGCGCTTCATCACCGGCCAGGTCGACTTTGCCTGCGAGCTGAAACTGGACGGGCTGGCCGTGTCGCTCATCTACGAGGGCGGCCAGCTGGTGCGGGCGGCCACCCGGGGCGACGGCACGGTGGGCGAGGACATCACCCACAACGTGCTCACCATCAAGAGCGTGCCTCAACAGCTCCAGAATGCGCCGCCCCTGCTCGAGGTGCGAGGCGAGGTGTTCATGCCGGTGAGCGCCTTCACCCGCCTCAACGAGTTGCAGGCCCGGGCGGGTGAGCGACTGTTTGCCAACCCGCGCAACGCCGCCGCCGGGTCGATCCGCCAGAAGGACTCGCGCATCACGGCCGGACGCGAGCTGGCCTTCTTCGCCTACCAGCTCGGCCAGGTCCAGCAAGGGCCGAGCTTCGCCAGGCACCACCAGACGCTGGGCTATCTCAAGGAGCTGGGGCTGCCGGTCAACCCCGAGAACCGGGTGCTGCCCTCGCTCGAGGCGGTCCACGGCTACTGCCAGGAGTGGCAGGAGAAGCGCCATTCGGTCGACTACGAGATGGACGGCGTGGTGGTCAAGGTGGATGACCTGGCCCAGCGCCTGGAGCTGGGCGCCACCTCTAAAGCGCCCCGCTGGGCCATCGCCTTCAAGTTCCCGCCGGAGGAGCGCAACACGCTGCTGCGCGACATCATGGTCAGCATCGGTCGCTCGGGCAAGGCCACCCCCTTCGCCGTGCTCGAGCCGGTACGGGTGGGCGGCTCCACCGTGGGCCTTGCGACGCTGCACAACGAGGACCAGGTGAGGGCCAAGGACGTGCGCCCGGGCGACACGGTGATCGTGCGCAAGGCTGGCGATGTCATCCCCGAGGTGGTGGGACCGGTGCTCTCCCTGCGCAAGCCAGACTCACAGCCCTGGCAGTTCCCCAGGATCTGTCCCGAGTGCGGGGCCGCCCTGGAACGGGCCGTGGGCGAGTCGGATACCTACTGCACCGGCTCGGACTGCCCCAAGCAACGCGAGCAGCGCATCGTCTACTTCGCGGGCCGGGGCGGGCTGGACATCGCCGGGCTGGGCGAGCGCACGGTGCAGCTCTTCTTGCACGAGGGCCTGCTCAAGGACGTGAGCGACATCTATAACCTGGACTGGGCCAGGATTCGCCGCATGGAGAACTTCGGCGACCTGTCGGTGCAGAATCTGCAGAACGCCATCGAGACCTCCAAGCAGCGCCCTCTGGCCAACCTGCTGGTGGGCCTGGGGATCCGTCACCTGGGCGGGGCCGGCTCCCAGGTGCTGGCCCGGGCCATGGGGAGCCTGGACAAGATCATCCAGGCGTCCGAAGAAGAGCTGGCGGCGGTGGAGGGCGTGGGGCCCGTGATCGCCACCAGCCTGCACACCTTCTTCCAGCAAGAGCACAACCGCCAGTTGATCGAGCGACTGCGAGCCGCCGGCTTGAACTTCGCCGGACCGGGCGATCCCACGCTGCCCCAGGTCTTGAAAGGCAAGTCGATCGTGGTCACCGGCACCCTGGAGAAATACTCCCGCGAGGCGGCCGAAGAGGCCATCAAGGCCCGGGGTGGCAAATCGCCGGGCAGCGTCTCCAAGAGCACAACCGCGGTGGTGGTCGGGGAAGCGCCCGGGGCGGCCAAGCTCACCAAAGCGCAGGAGCTGAAGATCCCCATCCTGGATGAGGCGGCCTTCGAGCGGCTGCTGGAGACAGGCTCAGTGTAAGCGGCCGGTCAACACCTGGTAAGCGTGGCGCGGATCGTCGGTGATGGTCACCAGGCCCAGGTCCTCGGGCGAGATGTAGCGCCGGTGCTCGTTGAGCATGCTCTCCTCGATGGCCTGGAAGATGGGTTTCCAGAAGCTCGTGCCCACCAGCACGATGGGCACCTCGGGCCGCTTGCCGGTCTGGATCTGAGTCAGCACCGCAAAAAGGCTCGAGAGCGTGCCCAGCCCGCCCGGGGCGTAGACCAGCCCGCGGGCCGAGCGGGTCAAAAGCTCACGATGGCTGATGAAGTCGGTCTGCTCGGCCAGCACCTCCAGGCCCGGCAGAGAGGGCATCTCCTCGTCTATGAGCTTGAGGGCCTGCACCGGAGCGCCGTCGGCCCCTTCGGTCACGGCCCGAGCGATCTCCGGCGGGTTGCCCACCCGCAGCTCGACCTGCTCGTCCGTCAGCATTCGCGAGAGCTCGCGCAGCGTGTGCAACACCGGATCGTCTGACGCCAGGCCTCGTCCGCCCAGCACTGCCACCGCCTCGGGGCGGTCGTCCAGCGCCTGCACCGTTTCGGTGATCTCTTGCTGCAAGCGGGCCGAGGTCACCGCGAAGGGCTCCTGTCCCTTGCGGATGGTGGCCCAGGGGGGCAGGCGGTGGAAAAAGTCGTCGTGGTCATCGGTATAGTCCACCCGCTCGAAGCACCCGCGGCCGATCAGGGACCGCTGGCGCACCCCCACATCGTAGATCGCGTTCAGGATGGGCTTCCAGAAATTCGTCTGGGTGAATCCGAGGGGGCCCTTGTGCTGGTCGCGCGAGGTCTGGGCCCAGATCTCGAACACCTCGTCCAGGGTGCCGATCCCGCCGGGAAGGGCCAGGAAGGCGCGACTGTTGCGGATCAGAGCCAGCTTGCGGAAGAGGAACTCGCTGAGAACCTCCGAGTCATCCACGGCCGGGTTGACGCCCGTCTCGTGGGGAAGCTCGAGGGCCACCGCCAGGGTGCGCGGGGCGTTCTCGAAGGGGGCGAGCCGACGCCGCTCCTCCTTGAAGGCGCGCGGCACGGCAAACATCAGGCTGGGGCCGCCCCCGCCGATGGGGTCCTCGTTGACGTGGGCCAGACTCTTGCCCACGTCCTCGGCCTTGCGAAAGTCCTCGCTGTCCTCCTCGGCCCGGGCACTGCCCAGCACGAAGACGCCGGCCTCCTGATGGCGCTGCAGGAAGCCCTCCACCCGGGGAATGTCGCGGCGCATGTTGAAGAGCAGCTTGACCAGCTCGGGGCGGGTAACCACCCCGCGACCCAACTCGACCCTGTCGAGCAAGCCCGGCTGGGCCACCGCAGGTCGAGCGGCGGAGAGCAGGCTGGACAGGCCGATCCCCCGAATTTGCATAACCCAACTTACCGCATGTCGCTGAAAGAAGACTGATTGCGACAGGTGCGTGGAAAGTGAAGGCGAACTGCCCGCGGCCATGCTCAATCGCCTTCTCCTCTTGCTATTGCTCTTGCTTCCCACCCAGGCCCAGGAGCCCCGGGTCTTCGTCACCGCCCGCGACACCGGCCAGCGCCTGACCGAGATCGAGCCTCCCGACTGGCAGATCATGCTCCAGCCCGAGGAGCGGCAGAACGTGGTCTTCGTCGATCCCACTCGCAAGTTCCAGTTCATCGAGGGGATCGGCGGGGCCCTGACCGACGCCTCGGCCGAGACCTTCGCCAAACTGCCCGGCGACAAGCAAAAGGAGCTGATCACCGCCTACTTCGACCCCGAAAAGGGGATCGGCTACTCGCTGGCGCGCACCCACATCAACAGCTGCGACTTCTCCAGCTCGAGCTACGCCTACGTTCAGGAAGGCGATGGCGAGCTCAAGACTTTCTCGGTCGAGCCCGACCGCAAATTCCGCATCCCCTTCATTCTTCGGGCGCTCAAAGCCAATCCCCAGCTGAAGATCTTCGCCTCACCCTGGAGCCCCCCGGCCTTCATGAAAACCAACAACCACATGCTGCGCGGGGGCAAGCTGAAGAGCGAGTTCGCGGCCTCGTGGGCCAACTACTACGTGCGCTTCATCCAGGAGTATCGAAAGGCCGGCATCCCCATCTGGGGCCTGACCGTGCAGAATGAGCCCATGGCCGTGCAGACCTGGGAGTCGTGCATCTACACCGCCATCGAAGAGCTCGAGTTCGTGCGCGACCACCTGGGCCCGACCCTGGAGAAAGCAGGAATGGCCGACCTCAAGCTCATGATCTGGGACCACAACCGGGCCATGGCCTACATGCGCGGGGCCACCGTCTTTCAGGATCCGGAAGCCCGCCGCTACGTCTGGGGGCTGGCCTATCACTGGTACGACGGCGATCAGTTCGAGAACTTGAGCACGCTGCGCGACGCCTACCCGAGCAAAGCCTTGCTTTTCAGCGAGGGGTGCGCCTACCCGTTCAGCTGGGACACCATCAACGACTGGAAATGGGGCGAGACCTACGGCCACTCATTGATCAACGATTTCAACCACTGGTGTCGGGGCTGGACGGACTGGAACGTGCTCCTGGACGAGGTGGGCGGACCCAACCACGTGGCCAACTACTGCTTTGCGCCCATCCACGCCGACACGCGCAAGGGCACTCTGACCAGAATGAACAGCTACTACTACATCGGCCACTTCTCCAAGTTCGTGCGCCCCGAGGCCCGCCGCATCGCCTGCACTTCCATGCGCCTGGAGATTGAGTCCACCGCCTTCGTGAACGCCGACAACTCGGTGGTGACGGTGCTGATGAACCGCACCGACAAGCCGGTAGAGCTCTTCCTGTGGACCGAGTTCTGGTCGCAGATTCCGGCCTTCGTGCTCGGTCCCAAAGGGCTCCCCAAGGGCGGAAGGGCGCTGCCTCTCAGCCTGCCGGCCCACTCGATCGTGACGGTTATCTGGTAGGCCGGCCCACGTAGCTCCCGTTGTTGCTGCCGATCAGGAAGTCGCCCTGCTCGTTGAGGGCCGCTCCCATGCCGCTCTCGGAGGTGCCCGGGCTGACCCTTCGGCCTTCGGCATCGGTCACCCAGCGATAGCTGCCAGCAGCGAGGTCGCCCACCACCGAGCCCATGTTGGTGCTGACCACGAACTGGCCCCTGTCGTTGATGGCTGCGCCCACGCCCGACTCGGAGGTGCCCGGGGCGATGGCCCGCCCGTGCTCGTCCTTGAGCCAGCGCCACGAAGCCGGACCGGCTTCGCCCACCAGGATGCCGTTATTGGTGCCCACCACGAACTGGCCGCTGGCATTGATGGCAGCGCCCACGCCCGATTCGGAGGTGCCCGGAGCGATGGGGCGGCCGCTCTCATCCTGGAGCCACTGCCAGCTGGCCGTGGCGGCGTCGCCTACCACGATGCCGTTGTTGGTGCCCACCACGAACTGACCCCGGTCGTTGAGGGCTGCCCCCACGCCCGAATCGGAGGTGCCCGGTGTAATGGGTCGCCCGCTCGCGTCCTTGAGCCACTGCCAATCAGCCGTGGCGGCCTTGCCCACCAGGATGCCATTGTTGGTGCCCACCACGAACTGGTTGCTCTCGTTGATGGCCGCGCCGGCCCCTGAGCCGGACGTGCCAGGCTCGATGCGCTGACCCCGGGCATCGGTCAGCCAGCGCCAGCTGGCCGTATCCGCCTGACCCACCACGATGCCACCGTTGGTAGCGGCCACGAAGCGGCCGCTCTCGTTGATGGCCGCTCCCGCGCCCGATTCGGAGGTTCCCGGGCTGATGGGCCGCCCTCCCTGGTCGGTCAGGAAACGAAACTGCCCGCTGTTGGCATCGCCCACCAGGATGCCGCCGTTGGTGGCCACCACGAACTGTCCGCGCTCGTTGATGGCCGAGCCAGCGCCCGAAGAGGAGGTGCCGGGCGCCACCACGCGTCCACTGCCATCGCGCAGGAAGTCGGCCTGCCCGGTGGCCGTGTTGCCCAGGAGAATGCCACTGTTGGTGGCCAGCACGAACTGGCCTTTCTGGTTGACGGCCGCCCCCACCCCCGACTCGGACGTGCCCGGGTTGAGCGCTTTCCCGGCCGCGTCCCGCACCGCCTGGAGCGCGAGCGAGGGACAGGCGACCTCGGTGCCGGGCTGATCGATGGAGACGCAGAGGGCCGGAGGCTCGCCCGGCGTGCAACCGGCCAGGCCGATGGCGCCCAGCGTTCCGAAAGCCAGGGCCGCTTTCCAATTGATGCGGGGTGCAGAGCTGTGCTCCGTGCCCAGGCTGACTCTGTCCAGCCGAGGGAGCTCAGGGGTGCCTGGAGGCAGGAAGGCCCGACTGCTGTTGGGCGGAGGCTTGCCGATCAGGTCGATCATAACGCTTTCCAGTTTGCCTGGCGGGCCTGAAAGAAGGCTGAAGGCTCAGGGCAAGCGGAACTCGAGCCAGCGCTGAGACTGGATTCGCCGCAAAGCGTCGATAGCCGTGCTCTGCTCGGCGTTGAAAGCCTGCTTGAGCGAAGCGGTCAGCCCGATCTGCTGGGCCGCGATCAAGATGTGCTCGTCCAGATCGAGCTGATCGAGCACCCTGAGGCGCCGCAGAGCATTGAGCAGTGAGGGCGGCCAGGACGCTTCGCCGGCGAACTTCTGGCTCACTGCCGCGGCCAGCCGGCCCTTGGCCAGCTTGAGGTGGTTGTAGTCGCTGTTTTGACTGCCCGAGAAGCCGGGCGGCATGGCCGGCCGCACCCGCTCGAGACTCGGGGCCGAGCAGCGAGGGGCCGGGACGATGAGAGCTAAGGCCTGGACTGTAAGACGACGTTCAAGCCGAGACCGCCCCTGGAATCTGCTCCACGTAAGCCTGAGAAAAGGCTGACAGCAGCCGGTCTACGCCATCGCTGGTGGTGTGGGTGAGATAAAGCTCCGACTCATCCAGAGCGTAGTCCACGTCCGGCCGCTCGATCTCCGATCCGCCGCGCTTGAGGGCGGCCATGGCGGCATACAGGCCGAACAGACGAGGCATGAGGTGCAGGGCCACCAGGTTGTCCAGAACAGGGCGCTTTTGGACCAGGAACTTGCGAAACAAGAGCGCCTGGTAATACTGGGCCAGCACCGCTCTGGCCCAATCCGGCAGGCGGGCGGCCAGCTGCTCCAGGGTGGCCAGGTTAGCCGTGACACCGGTATGGGGCAGCTCCACCTCCTCCCCCATCATGAAGTGCTCGGTCGCCGACTGGCGGGCCTTCTGGTCCTGCAGCTCGAGGGTGCAGAGGGTAGTGGCCAGGTAGAACTGCTCCTGGATGGAGAGCACCTCGTCTTTGGCCAGGAGCTCTGGCCGGGCCTGCTGGTAAGCGTCCTGAAGAAGCTCGAGGGGAACGGCCACCGGGGGAAGCCCGGCGGCCAGCTCGGAAAGCGTCCACATGGCCCGGGCAGCACTCCCCTCCTCGGCCATCAACTCCTCCATGCGCCGATACACCGGCCACTCCAGGGTGGCCTGGGTCACCGCGGTGATCCTCATCGGGGCAAAACCTGCCCCGGGGGGATGAAACAGCTTCAGCAGATCCTGGATATCGGGGCCGTGAACCGCCATCGGGCGGCCGTGATTCTGCTTGGCCGCCGTGCAGTAGTAGGAGATGCCCACGAACAAACCGTCGGGCGTGCGCACCGGCTGGAACGGAAACTCGCGGCAGCCGATGGGCTTGGAATCGTAGCCCAGCTCAGCGTGGACCGCGCACAGGTTATCCGGGCGCAAAAAGACGCAGGCTCCGTTGAGCCGTTTGAGCAACTTCGAGCCCCCGTCGGGGTTCTCGTCGAAAACCCCGTCCAGGCCGGTTTCCTGGATAACCCGCAAAGCCAGCGGGCTGTTGGCGATGGCCGCCTCGGTGTGGGGATCGGTGTGAATGCGCCAGGTATGGCGACATCCCTTGGCACACTGCACGCAATCGTAGTTCTGGTCGGGGGGAAAAATCAACTCCATTTGGAGAGCTTCCGCGCCTGCAGTACGGCGACCTTCCAAAAGGGAGTCCGCCGGGGGTCTGGAGAAGGCGGCAGATCGCAACTCACCGTGATCGTCTGTCTCAGCTGCGGGTATGCCAACGAAGCCAACACTGGGTTCTGCCTCCAGTGCAATGCCCGGCTGCCCAAAATCGACCCCACCTCCATCCCCAGCAACACCGGCCATGTGACCGACCGCTACAACAACATCAAGGAGGCTGCCGAGAAGGCCCGGGACGGCCGCTGGACAGCCGAAGAGCTGGGGCACTACCTCGAGACCGTCTTCGAGCTGCTCGAAAGCCACAAGCTGGGTATCCTGGGCTACGTCAAGGAGACCGCCTACGATGACGAAGGCGGTCAGGAGGTCGAAGTCGGCGTCAGCGGCATGACCAAATACGAGGAAGGACTGCAGACGATGTTCGGCTTCGTGGAAACCGGGGAGGAAAAATACCTCGAGTCGGGACTGAGGTTGATCTGGGAAGGCAACGAGCTGATCAACGAGGCCATGCGCGAGAACCGGGCCGCCCGCCAGCGTCTGCAGGATGAATGGGGCTACATGTACTGACGGGCGCGGACCTGAAATGACTTCGCAACAATGTTAACAACCCTGTAACATTATCGCGGTGGAATTCACTCTGGTGTATCCGGGGTATCCTACACTGAGTCCAACACAGATGACAGGAGACCCGCCGATGCGCCGCAGAACCGCCCGAGAAGTTCTCAAAGGAACCGGAACCGTGTCCGAAGCGTTGCGGAGTAGCCTCAAGACGGCAGGATTCTTGGAGGCCGTCGACAGCATCAACACCCCCCGCTTCTGGCGCTATGTCGAGCAGCCCGCGACGTTGATGCGCCACGGCTGGCGATTGTCGGTGGACAAGAGCGAGAATTCCGCCCTGGTCTATCGCATCGGCGAGGCGCCCCGAGTCGGCACGCGCATGTTTGTCTCCCCTGGCCAGACGTTGATCCTGGACCGCAAGAACGGCGTGGCCGTGCTCCTCAGCTTCGCCGGCGGCGAGGCCCAGGAGATCCGGATCGACCTGAAGACCAGGAAGGTTTTGCAGGACCGCTGGTTGGCGGGCTAAGCGGCCTGGCAGACTGCCCAGAGAACGAGCGAGCTGACCAGGCACGCTCTTTTTTTTTTGTACTTTCTTCAGCTCGCAGGGCTATGCTCCATGCATGGAGATCCGCAATTTTCCTCGCCAGGACCTGCTTGAGTTCACCCGGGCCCTGCGTGACGCCGACCCCACCCTGGCCGAACGCAGCCAGGAAGACGAGGTCCTCTTTGCCCGCACGCCCGGAGCCACCCTGGGCGAGATGCAGGAGAACGCCGCCCTGCAAGCCCACCATCTGGAAGCTCGCTCGCGCAAGCTGGCCTGGGCCAGCTCGGGGTTGCTGCTGGCGGCCGGTGTAAGCGTCTTCTCGCTGATCAGCGCCAGCCCGGGTCCGGCTCTGGGTCTGGGATTGGCCCTGGGGCTGGGCTCGGGTGCCTGCGTCCTGGCCGGCCGCCGGGCCAGCCGGGCAGCCAACGACATGGTGAAAAGCCGGGCCCGACTGGGCACCTACGGCTCGGTTCTGGCCACCCTGACCGAGCGCCGCGAGTCAGCCGAGCGCGAGGTCGGAAAGCTGGCCCAGGGCCTGACCCCCGAGCAATCGCTGACCATTCGCCAGGACAGGGACGCCCTCATCGTCGGGGGCGTGAGGGTGAAGCGTCACTCGGGCAGGAGCGAGAGCTGATCGAGGTAGGCTGAGGCAAAGCCTGCAAAGAGCGGATTCACCCCGGACACGTGAGTCAGCATGTGCAGCTCGGCGTGATCGTAGGCCATGTGCAGGTGCTCGTCGTGGCTGGCCTGCGGGCGCTTGAGTCCATCCACGAAGTGGTAGAAACGCAGCACGCTGGGAATCAAGGACAGAGCGGCCAGATTATCGATCAATGGCCGGTCCATGGTGAGGAACTTGCGAAAGAGCAGGGCCCGAAGGTAGCGCAGGATGCCCTGCTCGAGCTCGGAAGCCGAGCCCGACTCGGGACCATGCAAAAAGACGTAGAGCCCCGGCAGAGTGCCCCGCCAACCGCTGCGCGTCAGGTCCACCTCGCGGCCTTCCAGCAGCGCCTCGGTGATGGGGCGGGCCATTTCGGGATGAGGGGCCTCGATGGTCCCCACCATCGCGGCCAGGAAGAACTCGCGCAAGGTGCCCAGCACCTCGTCCTCCTCCAGCCGGTGGGTAGGGGGACGATCGAACAGCACGCCCAGGACATCCTCGCCCAGCACCCGGTCAGAGCGGCTCTGGTGCACCAGCATGGCCCTTCCGAGAGTGTCGATGGCGCGTGCCAGAGCCGCATCGGGCGCGCTCTCGGCCAGCCAGCGCGTCAGTCTCTGCTCGATCAACCGGTAGGCCGGCCAATCGACCGCCAGGCCCAGACCGGCCGCGATCGGCTCGAAACCCACCGAGCGATAGCCATACTCGCGGATCAGCTCCTCGAGCTCGCCGGCGTAATCGCTCAGAGGACGACCACTGTTTCTCTGCACCGAGGGGCAGTAGAAGGAGACCCCGATCATGACCCCGTCGGGAGTGGGGCGGATCATGAACGGATACTGCCGACAGCCGATGGGCTTGGATTTGCGGTCGATCTCGGCGTGGATGCGGCACAGCTCGTGCTCATCGAGAAAGATGCAAGAGCCTTCCCGGCGCACGGTGCGACAGGTGCCGTCCTCCATGTCCTCGAGCGGGGAGATTCCAGTCTGTTGCAGGATGCGCAGCTCGAGAGCGCTGCCGCGGATCTTGTCACGCGAGACCTCATCCACGTGAATCTGCCAGTTGCGACAGCAGCGCGAGCAATCGCGGCACTCAAAGCTCTGGTCGGCCAGGAAGTGCAGTTGCATCGCCCCCCCTTCGACTCGAGCCAGGAGTTTCCCGGTGCTTGGAGCGAAGCTCGGCCGGGTGAGTCGCAACTGCCTGGTGCTCATCGTGCTGCTCTCGCTGGTGCTTTCCCTGCCGGCCGGCTATGGCCAGGGCCCGCTCTACAGCGTGATCGAGCTGCGAGCGCTCGACCTGATGTTTGTCTTGAGGGGGAAGGAGCCGATCTCGACCGAGCCAGGCGTGGTGATGATCGGCATCGACACGAGGTCTTTCCGCGAGCAGGGCCGCAACACGGTGTTCTGGCTCGAGGACATCGGGCTCGTCTGCAAAGCCCTGACCGAGGCCGGCGCCCTCTGCGTGGGAATTGACCTTCTGGTGGGAGACAACGGTCTGGGGGGCGGGCTGGAAGTCCCGAAGTACCGAGCTGTCAGGGACGTGCTCGAGCAAGAAGAGGGGGTCCTGCTCGAGGCTCTCGCCAGTGAGCGAGTCGTGCTGGCCCAGTACTTCAATCCGCGAACCAATACCCTGGTGCCCAACCCCGAGCCCGGAGAGGGGTTCGCCGTCAACGCCCTGGCGTCCATGGCACAATCTCAGGGCAATCTGTGCCTGGTCAACACGGGAGAAGAGCAGGGCGTGGTGAGGATCGTGCCCTACCTGACGCGCCAGAGTGATCCCACCCCGGGCTCGCGAATGTTCGCATTCCGCCTGGTTGAGCTGGCACGGGGGAAACTGTTCGAGCTGAAAGGCGGCCGACTCTACCTGGGTGAGGACGAGATCCCGACCGAGCGCGACGGCGGCGTCCCCATGATCCGCATCAACTATCCCGGTCCGCCCGATCCCTGGGGCTCGGCCTTTTCTCGCCGGGCCAGCTTCGTGGATCTGCTCGGCGATGCGAAAGCAAAAAGGCCTCTGCAGGGCTACCAGGACACCATCTGCATCCTGTTCTTCCAGGACCCGGCTGAGCAGGACTACCGCACCACCCCCTACAACCTGGCGACCGGCCTTGACTCGGCTGGAGCGGAGATCCACGCCAGCCTGGTCAACTCTCTGCTGACCGGCCGACTGATCACCCGGGCCAGCCCGGGAGTGTGGGTGGGACTGACGCTGGCGCTGGCCCTGACCGTGGGGTGGGCTGCCTTCCGATTGCGCTGGTACTTCAGCCTGCCCTTCGCTCTCCTGGCGCTGGTGGGCTTCTTCTTCACTACCGTCAGCCTCTTCGCCCGGCAGGGTTATTGGGTCCCGCTCGTGACCCCCATTCTGGCCGGAATCGGAGCCTATCTTGTGGCTTACGTGGCTCGCTACGACCTGGTCAAGCGCCTCCTGGGCAGCATGGTGGGGAGCCAGGTCATGGACCGCATGCTGGAGGAGACCGAGGTGACGATGCTGGGGGGCGAGCGACGCCGGGTCACCGTGCTCTTTTCCGACATCAACGACTTCACGCCCGTCACCGAGCGCTCCAGTCCCGACCGGGTCATCACCATGCTCAACGAGTACTTCGCTGCCATGGCTGAGATCGTCGAGAAGCACGAGGGCAATCTCAAGCAGTTCGTGGGAGACGCGATCATGGTGATCTACAACGCCCCCCACGATCAGCCTGACCACGCCGCTCGAGCCGTCATGACCGGCCTGGAGATGATCGAGCGGCTGGAGGAGATGAAAGCCGAGGCGAACGGGAGGGAAGGCTTCTACGAGGTCAAAATCGGAATCAATACGGGGGATGTCGTGGTAGGTAACGTAGGTACGGCAAAACGCATGGAATACGCTGCCGTGGGAGACGACGTCAACCTGGGTGCCCGCATCGAGACCCTGACCAAGAAGCTGGGAGCCTTCCTGCTGGTGAGCGCAGCCACCAAGAAGGAGGCCGAAGGCCATCTACCGGAAATCGAGTGGGTCTCGCGCGGAGTGCAGCAATTCAAAGGAAAGACTGCCGAAATGGAAGTATTCGAGGTTCGTAGAAAGAAATGAAGACGTTTTCCCTCATCGCCCTGCTTTTGCTCGCACTCACGGGGCTGGCCCGGGCCCAGAACGAGGCTCTGATCACGAAGGTGCAGGGCAGGGTCACCCTCAATGGCAAGTCGGCCAGAGTAGCCCAGCGGTTGACCCGCGGAGACAAGCTCGAAGTCCCCACGGGGGGCCTGGTAACGCTGGTCTACCTCACCGACAGCCACAAGGAGACCCTGACCGGGCCCGGCTTTGTCAAGGTGGGAACGGGCGAGCACTCGGGTCAGCTCGAGCGTCAATCCGGTCCGGGAGCCATCAGCAAGGTTCCCAGCGGCAACATCGGCAAGGCCGGCGTGGCCAGCGTCCGGGCCGAATACAGCTATGCCGCTCTACGCCGCCGCGAGGACGGAAAGGTGGAAGTGGTCTTCTCAGCCCGGCCCGAGTTCACGGGCCCGCTGACACTCTCGGCCTTCCCCTATAATCCCGAGACGGCGGGCCCGTCCGAGTCGGCTATCGCCGACGAGGTGACCGCCAGCGGGCCGAACCAGCAAGACGAGCTGATCGTCCTCCTGCCCGAGTCAGTCGAGACCGGAATGCCCATCCGGCTGCTGGTCAGCGCCCCCGAAACCGCCACGCTGGGTCGCTGGGTGGTGCTGCTGAGCCCCGAGCGAGCCGACAGCCTTGAGTTCATGCGCCAGTGGGCCTTTGAAGAGCCATTGAAATTGGAGCGCTTGCTCAGCTACTGCCAGATCGCCTACGAGTGGAACGACTTCTCCGAGGCCCTGCGAGCCGCCAGCCAGGCTTACAGCATCAAGAAGAGCGAGAGCGTGCGCGAGCTCTACCGAAAGCTCCTGTTCCTCAACCAGCAAGAAGGTGAAGCCAGGAACCTTTAGGCAGGAAGTCCGGTCCCGGTGCTTTCGGAGGGACTACGCCCTCGGGGGCCCCGAGATGGCTGGACCCAGCGCTGGCCTGGTCGGTTTCGATGTGCTGACGGTCAATCAGGAGCCTTTCAGGGGAGACTGCTAAAGTCAAGCTATGCAAGCTGTGGCGGTCAGCTCCATGGTCCCTCTCAGCAATCCGCTGGCAAGGACGGCACCTGTCAGCTCGGTCTCGCGTGACGACGCGTATGTCGGCAGCACGCCCTCCGAGTTGCCCGGCGAGCAGCTGCGCAAGCAGCGCTACAATCCAATGCTCTACTCCAGCCACCAGGCCCTGCGTGCGGGGCAAAAGCTCACTGCCAACATGGTATCGGCCGGTCTCACGATGCAGATGCTGATGTGGGGCGCGCTGGCTCCCCGCCAGTTGTCCGCCACGCGCGATCTCTGCGATCGGGTGGCTCGTGACTACCCCAAACCCGCCTGGAAGATTCCTCAAACGAGCATTGCCGGAAAGATCGTCGGGGTCAGCGAGGAGGTGGTCCAGGACAAGGCTTTCGGGCAGCTTCTCCATTTCAAGCGGGACACCGACCGGCAAGACCCCAGGCTACTGATCGTGGCACCGATGTCCGGCCATCACGCCACCTTGCTGCGCGAAACCGTGGAGCAACTGCTGCCCAACCACGACGTCTACATCACCGACTGGAAGGACGCCCGCGAGGTTCCCCTGAGCCAGGGCGACTTCGGACTCGACGACTATATCGATTACGTCAAGGACTTTCTCAAGACCGTGGGTCCGGGCGCGCACGTGCTGGCCGTCTGCCAACCCACTGTGCCGACTCTGGCTGCAGTCTCCGAGCTCGAGGCAGAGGGAGCGGCCCACCAGCCTCGCTCGATGACCCTGATGGCGGGCCCGCTGGACACCCGCGCGGCCGCCACCGAGGTCACCCGACTGGCCGAGAGAAGGCCCATTTCCTGGTTCGAGAGCAACGTGATCGGCAAAGTGCCGGACGGCTACCCGGGGGCCGGGCGGCTGGTCTACCCGGGATTCGTGCAGTTGACCAGCTTCATGGCCATGAAACCAGGCAAACATGTCAAGTCCCACCTGGACATGCTCAACGCCCTGGTTGCCCAGGACCAGGACCGGGCGGACAAAATCAAGGGTTTCTACGACGAGTATCTTGCCGTTTGCGACCTGCCTGCCCGATTCTACCTGGAGACCGTGCAGCAGGTTTTCCAGGAGCACTCGCTTGCTGAGGGGAGGCTGGAGCATCGCGGCAAGAGAGTCGACCCCTCGTGCATCAAGCGCACCGCGCTCTTGACCGTGGAAGGCGACAAAGACGACATTTCGGCACCAGGACAGACCCTTGCGGCCCACCAGATGTGCTCGGGGCTGGCCCCCGAGCACCGCTATCACTACCTCCAGCCGGGCGCCGGGCACTATGGGATCTTCGCCGGGCGGAGCTGGCGCGAGGAGATTGCCCCGCGAGTCACGGGCTTCATCCGGGCGATCGACACTCAGGGGTATGCCCCGGCGACCGAAAGCAAGCTACCCGAGCGATACTGAAACGCTTTCGGAAGGCGCGGTCAGGTCCGACACCGTTTGCGGCCGGACTCAGTGTCCGGCGCCGGGGGCTCGAGCGCGGCCCGGCCGAGCAGCAGGACAATCAGCAGCGCGCGCTTCATCCGAGGCCCGATTCGGAATGCAGGAGAGGCTCTGTGTCGCAGGCGGTCGAAGTCCTCTCGATCATGGCCGACACCTTCGACCCCACGGCTCACGTCTCGGCGGGCGAGTGTGTTCGGGCTTTGAAAGAGCAGGGGATCTCGGTGAGCCACCGGCTGGGAGCGCGCATCTTCTCGCTGGGGGCCCGCCAGGTGCGCTTCTCGCTTGCTTTTCTGGAGGAAGCGGCCACCGAGCCCGAGCTCCTCATGGGAGATTTCTGGCGCGATCTTGCCCCGCCTCACCGGCCGGGACGCATCGAGCAGGTGCTGGAGGGCCGAGCCGGCGTGCAGTTGGAGGGGGAGATCGCCCACGTGCTCACCCCCGATGAGCTGGATGCGGGGGCACCCAGCTCCAGCTCGCTCCTTCCGGCCGTGCTCGGGCGAGCCGAGCCGGCCCGCATGAGCGGCGTTCTGTGGGATCGACGCCGTCTGGAGGAGGCCGCCCTCACCCTGCTCGACGCCGAGAGCCCCACCGAGCTGGTGGAGAACTTCCGCTACCTCTTCCGGGCCACCCTGTCCAGCGGCCAGGACCCTTCCGGGCTGCTGGTCACGGCTCTGCGCCGCAGCAAGCCCGACCTGTCGCGGGAGGTGGGCCACCTGGTGCGCGAGCACCTGCACCGCGACCTGGGCCGAGCCCTGGAGACCTTGCAGGAGGAAGACCCGCAGAGGGTGGCCGACGCCGTGCACTACCTGCTCAATGCTCGCGAGAGCGACGTGCTGCGCGACTCCATCCTGCTGCCGGCGCTGCTGCCCGTGCTGCGAAAGAGCGAGCAGCGCCAGACGCTGTTCGACTCTCTCGAGCGGCTGGGCCAGGTGCTGCAGAGCTCCACCCTCACCCAGCAGGGCCTGGACTCGGCCCTGGAGGCCTTCCTGGAGTATTTGCTCGACGACCTGCCCCAGCTCGACTCCGAGCCCCGGGCTTCTCTGACCACCTTCCTGGTGGCCCTGGCCAGCGGCTATCCCGAGCTGCCCGGCTATCTCCTGCGCCGCCTGGAATCTACCGTCGACCCGGGGCTGCACGTCTTCTACGCCCACGTGCTGACCCGGGTCGAGCTGAGCTCGCGCGAGCGCTCCCGCCTGCTCGAGCGCATGCAGGCCACCCTGCTCGAGCACGGCCGCGAGAGCGCAATGCTCGAGAACCTCAAGCTCATTTTCGCCCGCCTGGGAGAGGAAAGCCTGGAGGATCTCTCCTCCCCCGCCGTGGTGGCTCGCATGTCCCCTCCTCTGCGCATCTTCCTGGTGCAGCTGTGGCATCACTTCCAGCCCCCCGACGTATCCCCCCTGGCCGATCTGGCCGCCCTGCACCTGCGCGATCGCAGCCTGCTGCTGGCCCTGGTGCGCACCCGCCAGCTGCTCCTGCCTCAAGTGGTGGAGCGCATTCTGGCCATGCCCGACCGCAGCGCCATCGTCTTGTACCTCTTGCAGGAGGCCTTCCGCATGGAAGAGCCGGATGATGCGGTGGTGCTCGAGCTGCTGGCCCACTATGCCCTGGAGGCCCTGGAGCCCGCCTTCGCGCGCCTGGCCGAGGAAGCCGCCCTCAAGTCGGGAGCGGCGGCCACGCGCTTGCTGCTGTTCGGCTCGCTGGCCAGGCGCGTGCAGGGGGTCGAGAAGGCGCGCCTGCGAGAGATGGTGCGCCAGCTGTTGACATTTCCGATCTTCACGAGCGAGAGCCTGCCAGCCGTCTGGCTGGGCCTGGGCCAGGTGGGCGCCATCCGAGCCCTGGATGAGCGCCTGCGCAAGCAGATCATCGAGCGGCTGGGGGGGCAGCTGTCGCCCTATCCGGCGGTCCGGGTGCAGGCCCTGCTGGCCCTCTATCCGGCCGCTTCCGAGGCCAGCCAGCGCCTGGTGGAGGGAACTCTGCGCGCCCCGCTCGGGGGGTCAGAGCCAGCCCGCGAGATCTTGAGCGCCTGCCTGGCCGGCCTGGAAGAGCTGTCGGCCTCGGCTCACTTCCCCCACGAAGCCGAGGAGCTGGTGGGGATGCTCTGCCGCACGGTGCTCTGGAAGGGTCGCGAGCAGAGCCTCGAGAGCGTGATGCGCCAGGCATTGAGCTACGCCTCCAGCGGCGACGGCGTGCGAGTGCCCACCGCCTGGAGCCGGGAGGATCGGGAGGCCGCCCTGCGCATTCTGGGCGCGCTGGCCCGCCACCCGGCCGGCCCCGAGCGACTGCAGTCGCTGGTCGTGGTGCGGCTGTTCTCTTTTCTGCAAGACTGGCTGGACGCGGTGGAAAAGGGTAGCGACCTCTACGCCCATCGGGATACCCCCCTGTGGGAGATCCTGGCCCTGGTGCTGCGCCAGCGCCCCGACCCGCGCAGCCACGAGCTCTCACGCGAGGCCGCCCGGCAGCTTCTGGAAACCCACCGCAACGTGCCCGGCCAGGTGGCCCTGGATCGGCGCGAGAACGCCCAGCGATTCCTGATCGAGGTGATGCTGGCGGGGCAGGGAGAAGACCTGGCCGTGCGCGGGCGCTCGCTCAACCTGGCCCGCTCGATTCTGGACACTCTGGCCGACCTGGCTCTGCGCGACACCCCCGAGGCCGCCCTGTCGCTCTACCTTCTGCGTGACCTGGAGCGATCCGAGCGCCTGGAGCCTGGCCTGCAAGCCAGGCTGCGCGGCTTCCTGGCCAACCGGGCCTGAAAGACGAACGCCCCCCGACCGATGGCCGAGAGGCGCCTTCTGCGCGCAAGTTTGCGGTGCATTGTTTCGCGCTCTGCCACTGAGCTACAAGGGCATTTCGGTGCCCCTGACGGGATTCGAACCCGCGACCTCGTCCGCCTGAAGGATGTATGCCCCGTGGGTTGGGGCGCGCTGTAGCAAGAGCATAGCACTCTCCGAGCGGGGAGGAAAGGGAAAACTTCACAGACAGGAACTCGAGCCGTTCCAGAGGCGTCAACAAGAGCATGAACCAGGACCCGACCCCCCTGCCCGAATTCGACCCCCAGGAGCTCGAACGCTGGGAGCAAGAGCAGAAGCGACGCGAGCGAGCCCGCCAGAGCGACCTTTACCGATAGTTCGGCCAATGGCACGGAACTTACGGCTGTAGAAAGAGAGAAACCCTCTTGTTCAAAGGGTTCCTGTTGGTTGCGGGGACAGGATTTGAACCTGCGACCTCCGGGTTATGAGCCCGGTGGTCATCCATCCTGGAAGCTCGTCATGAAGCCGCTAGAACGACATATCAAAAACGCGGTCACGGTTTTGGTCACGGTTCGGAGTAAAGGTGGACTCGGACCCGACCCTCTTGAATGGACAGGATCGCCCCCTGCTCCAACGGCTCCTTGAAGTTGTTCAGGATGAAGTGGAGCCGGCGGTTGATCTCGTCCGATCTGGGATGGTGAAGACGGAAGCTGATCACGCTGGGACGTTGGCCCACGCTCAGGTGGGCCAACTCCCCGAAGCCCAGGTCCGTCGTGAGAAGGATTCGCTCCTCCTGAGTTGCCTTGGCCATGATGTCTTCATCGAGCATCCGGACCAGGCCCTCTTCCGCGAGATGGACGGCATCATGGCCCTGATCACGCAGCCACTTCACCGTGGTTTGAGAAATTCCCATGTCGGCCAGAAAGCGCACCTAATCGAGCGGGAAGGGATGAACCTCTTCATCGGCCAGCCAGGCTGCATAATCCAGACAGGAGCTAAGGTCGCCGGGCTCTAACGCAGGATACTCTCGAAGGATTTCTTCATGGGACATTCCTGCGGCCATGAGCCCCAGCACAAGCTTCACCGTGATCCTCATGCCCCGGATGCAGGCACGACCGCCCATGACCCCGGACTCGTGGGTGATGCGCTCGAAACCGCTCACGTCTTCTTCCCCCCCCTCGCTGGACTCGCGGTGACCAGGGTCTCAACAGCATCGCGCAGGTGGTCTGGCGCCAGGTGCGCGTAGCGCTCCGTGGTGGTAAAGCTCTTATGACCGGCCAGAAGCTGAACAGTGCGAAGCCCCGCACCCTTTTCGACGAGCCGGCTGCAGAACGTGTGCCGGAGGTCGTGAATGCGCAGGTTCTTAATCTTGGCCCGTTTCAGCGCTGGCCGCCAGACGCGATGAGAAAAGCGCCGTCGGCCCCGGCCGACGGGCCCGCCTGCTCCGTAACGGCCAGGAGTCTCTCTCATGCCGGTTTTTTCACCCTTTAGAGCGAGACTTCCTGGAAGTCCCGACGAGCTGATCGGGGTCACGGTTCTGGTCACGGTTCCAACCCCGAAAACTCCCGAAATACCCCTGCGAAAACCGGGTTGGCGAATCTCGCCCATAAAGCAAGAAACCCACGTTTCCGCGGGTTTCTGTTGGTTGCGGGGACAGGATTTGAACCTGCGACCTCCGGGTTATGAGCCCGACGAGCTACCGGACTGCTCCACCCCGCGATATTTATCTTCCAGGTCGTCATTATAGCCAGGGTCCCCATTGCTGTCAACCCCTCCGCAGCCTCGCTCAAGCAACCTGTGGGGCCAGGTTTGCTTGGCAACATCGGACCACCTCAGCCCCAAGAAGTTCCGGTGGGCGGAGCGATCCAGACGGGTCGTCCGGGCAGGCGGAACGAATTGCAACCAGATTTGCATCTGGTAGCACCATGTGCAATACTAGCTACATGAAGCTCCGGTCCTTCTGGATAGCCGCCCTGGAGCGGGCCCTCGCCACCCGCTCGGTCGTGTGGTTGCACGGAGTTCGTCGGGTGGGAAAGACCGTTCTGTGCCAGAGTCTGCCCGACATCGAGTACTTCGACTGTGAATTGCCTCGCGTGCGGCGCGTGCTGGAGGACCCCGAATCGTTTCTGAGCTCGCTCCAGGGCAGGCGCGTCGTCCTGGACGAGGTCCAGCGGCTCCAGAACCCATCTGAAGTCTTAAAGATTGCGGCCGACCACTTCCCAGCAACTCGGGTGATCGCCACAGGCTCTTCTACCTTGCAGGCCTCCACGAAATTCCGAGACACCCTGACGGGGCGCAAGAGCGAGTTATGGCTGACCCCGATGATGAGCGTTGACCTGACCGATTTCGGCGCTGGGCTCGACCAGAGGCTCAGGCGAGGGGGTCTACCCGCCTTCTTCCTCGACCCTGACGGGTCCGAATGCGATTTTGAAGAATGGCTCGACTCTTACTGGGCACGGGATATTCAGGAGCTCTTCCGACTCGAGCGCAGGTGGGGCTTCCAGCGTCTGCTCGAGCTCTTGCTCGCGCAGAGCGGCGGCATGTTCGAAGCCACCCGCTTCGCTGGCCCCTGCGAAATCAGCCGACCTACGGTGACAAACTACCTCGACGTCATGGACGCAACCAGCGTCGTCCATCTGGTGCGGCCCTTCTCGACCCATCGCAGCACCGAAATCGTGTCCGCGCCAAAGGTCTATGGCTTCGATACCGGCTTCGTCTGCCACTATCGGGGTTGGAGTGAGCTGCGGCCCGAGGACCTTGGCAACCTGTGGGAGCACTACGTCCTCAACGAGATCCACGCGCGCTCCCAGCGCTCGCGGGTCCACTACTGGCGCGACAAGCGCGGGCACGAGGTCGACTTCGTCTTGCCGCGCCGCAACGACCGGGTGGATGCCATCGAGTGCAAGTGGTCGAGCAGGACCTACGACGCCAGGAATCTGCGTGCCTTTCGCCAGCAGTATCCCGAAGGGGAAAACCTGGTGGTCGCGACCGACCTCGAGCGAGCCTTCCAGGAGAGAATCGGGGATTTGACGGTCGCATTCATCCGGCTGGCCGACCTGACGGAAAAAATTCCCTGAAGGCCCTTATGGTGTCTTCCAGGGATTGACCACGTCCCTTCCCGTGTCGGTAGACCGCGTAAGGCTCAAGTCGATACCCAACCCGGACAGGTCTGCCAGCTGGGGGCAAGCTCAAAGAGTCCGTTCATGCCTCCCTCAGGAAGGGAATCCGTCCCTCGCCGCGCACTCGCTTGCTGGTGAAAAGACTTCCACTCAACATCGGCCATCGGGGGGCGTGCGGGGAGGCGCCCGAGAACACGATGGCGAGTTTCCAGCTGGCCATCGCGCAGGGAGCCGGGATGGTCGAGCTGGACGTGCGCTTGACCCGCGACGGCGTCCCCGTGGTCATCCATGACTACTCGCTGGGGCGCACCACCAGCGGGCGCGGACTGGTGGGGCTGTCGACCTGGAAAAAGCTGCAGACCCTGGACGCGGGAGCCTGGTTCGATGGCCGGTTCCGCGGCCAGCGGCTGCTCGAGCTGAGCGACTGCCTCCAGACGCTGCCCCCCCGGCTGGCGGTCAACGTCGAGCTGAAGTGCTTCTTTGGCCGCCCCGACCGGCTGGTACGCGCCTGCGCCGAGGCTATTCGCTCCAGCCGGTCCCAGAGCCGAGTGCTGGTCACCTCCTTCAACCATCGAGCCGTCGAGCTGCTCCATCAGGAGATGCCCGAAGTGGCCCTGGGTCGCCTGTTCCACCCGCTCTTGAACGGACGGCCCCGCCCGCGCGACTTCGACTGGCTGCAGCAGGGAGAGCGCCATCTGACCGACCTGGCCTGGGATGGCAGGGCTCTGGCGGTGGAGCTCTCCCTGGCCGACCGCAAGCTGACCGAGCAAGCCCACCAGCGCGGGGGCGCGGTACTCGTCTACACGGTCAATGAGGAAAAGGACATGCAGCGATTGATCGAGTGTGAGGTGGACGGGTTGATCACCAACTTCCCGGCTCGCTACGCCAGCCTGCTGGCTCGCCTGTGAAGATCCGTCCCGGGCAGCATTACACTCTGGGAGCCAGTTGGGACGGCCAGGGGGTGAACTTCGCGGTGTACTCCGAGACTGCCACCCGCATCGAGCTGTGCCTGTTCGACTCCAAGGAGGACGAGCGCGAGTCGCAACGCCTGGTGCTGCCCGAGTACGACGACCACGTCTGGCACGGTTACGTCAGCGGCATCCGTCCCGGCCAGCTCTATGGCTACCGCGCCTACGGGCCCTATAAGCCCCAGCAGGGTCACCGCTTCAACCCCTGCAAGCTGCTCGTCGACCCTTATACGAGAGCCGTGGTGCGCTCCAAGAACCGCTGGCACGACGAGATGTTCGGCTACAAGGTGGGCCATCCCAAAGCCGATCTGTCGCTGGATACCCGCGACAACGCGGCCCTGGCTCCCCTGTCGGTGGTGGTCGAGCCAGCCTTCTCGTGGGGCGACGACCGCCCACCCAGAGCTCCCTGGAACCAGACCGTCATCTACGAGCTGCATGTGCGCGGCATGACCCGGCTGCACGCCCTGGTACCGGAAGCTTTGCGGGGAACCTATGCCGGACTTGCCTCCGATCCGGTCCTCGAGCACCTGAAAGAGCTTGGCGTGACGGCCGTGGAGCTGATGCCGGTGCACTATCCGGCCTACGAGCGCCACTTGACCGAGAAGGGCCTGCGCAACTACTGGGCCTACAACACGCTTGCCTTCTTCGCACCCAATCCGGAGTATGCCATCAATCACTCCCCCCAGGACGTGCTGCGCGAATTCAAGTCGATGGTGGCTCGCTTCCACTCGGCCGGCATCGAGGTCATTTTAGACGTGGTCTACAATCATACCGGAGAGGGCAACCACCTGGGACCCACCGCCTGTCTGCGCGGGCTGGACAATGCCAGCTACTACCGCCTGCTCACCGACAACCCCCGCTACTACCTCGATTTTACCGGCTGCGGCAACACCCTGAACACGACCAATCCCCGGGTGCTGCAGCTGATCATGGACAGCCTGCGCTACTGGGTGCAGGAGATGCGTATCGACGGCTTTCGCTTCGACCTGGCCAGCTCGCTGGCTCGCGAAAGCTACGAAGTGGACCGACTGGGCGCGTTCTTCGATATCATCCAGCAAGACCCGGTGCTCAACCGCATCAAGCTGATCGCCGAGCCCTGGGACCTTGGCGAAGGCGGCTACCAGGTGGGCAACTTTCCGGTGCTGTGGAAGGAGTGGAACGGCCAGTATCGCGATACCGTGCGCCGATTCTGGAAGGGCGATTCCGGCCAGGCCCCGGCCCTGGCCTCGCGATTGTGCGGCTCGAGCGACCTCTACCAGGAGGGGGGCCGGCGACCCCAGGCCAGCATCAACTTCATCACCTGCCACGACGGCTTTACGCTGCACGATCTGGTCAGCTACAACGAGAAGCATAACCAGGCCAACGGCGAGCAGAATCGCGACGGGGAGAGCCACAACAACAGCTGGAACTGCGGCCACGAGGGCCCCAGCGACGACCCGGAGATTCGAGCCCTGCGCGAGCGCCAGAAGCGCAATTTGCTGGCGACTTTGTTCCTCTCCCAGGGGGTGCCCATGCTGTGCGCCGGGGACGAGATGGGGCGCTCCCAGCGGGGGAACAACAACGCCTATTGCCAGGATAACCCCATCAGCTGGCTCAGCTGGGAGCTCGACGAGGAGCAGGCCGCGCTGCTCCGCTTCACCCGCCGTCTGATCGCGCTGCGCCGCACCCAACCTCTCTTGCGCAGACGCCGGTTCTTCCCTCCCCGTCCTCCCCGGGGGCAATTGCGCAACATCGTGTGGTACGAGCCCAAAGGCAGTGAAATGACTGACAGGGCCTGGAACCAGGACTTTGTGCGCTGTCTGGGAGTCTGGGTCTCGGGTCGCCCTCAAGACGAGATCGATGAGCAGGGAGATCCGGTTGTGGGCGACCACCTGTTGCTGTTGCTCAACGCCCACTGCGATTCCATCGAGTTTCGCCTGGCCAGCCCGCAGCTGGTGCCGAGTTGGACGCTGTTGCTGGATACGGCCCGGCCGGAGGAGCCGGCAAACAAGTATCGCTCGGGAGCGCGCTATCCCCTGGAAGGACGCTCGGTGGTGGTGCTCGGAGCTCCTTCGTAACCCTCTGGTCGGTCGCTCTTGCGCGACTCAAGGTGACCAGTCTTCGACCGCTACTCCCGGGACACCCTGAAAATCCTTGGCGTTCAATGTCGCCACGATCAGGCCATGGTGCTTGGCCGTCGCGGCCACGAAAAGATCGAGCGCAGGCTTGGGTCGACCCACCTTTCGCAGAGCGGCTGAGACCTCCCCGTACATGCCGGCCACGCCCTCATCAAAGGGGTTGACTGGTTGTTTAGCAAGATTCCCGGGGGTCCTGGCACTGGCGCGGTCTGCTCGCCGATAGGCGAGGCTGGGGTCATCGGCGAGGTCGCCTGAAGCAGCGCACGACTCAAAAGTTTGACTTTTGGTTAATTTTCAGACACATCCGATAAAGTGAGCCCAGAGAGAATTCGGAGGGCAAGGCGATGGGCGGAACGGTTCTCAATCTCAACCAGTTTCAGCGGGCCACGAACATCATCACGGTGGTCGACAAAATGCGCTCGCGAGTCCTCAACCTGGACAATGTAGACGGAGTCGACCTCGACAGTAGGGGTCGCGGCCAGCATATCGACCATCACGTCGAGTTGAACGGTTACGACGGATTGAGGGGCTATGCCACCAACCTCCCCGGCGAGGAAAACCGCATGAACATCACGCGGGTGGCCGAAGGCTCTTATCCCGAGGTCCACTACATCGTGGACCACAACTCGCCGGGTAGATCGTCTTACCTGCTGGGAATCGGCGGGGCCGAGCAGTGGCTGACGGTGAATCACAAAGAGGGGACGATCACGCTGGAGGACCCGGTCGGCCACGTGGGCAGTTGCCTGAATGCGACCCTGTCGGCCGACGACCCGCGCGTGGCCACCTTCGAAAGCCATCTGGCGGCACTGGCCCGCGGATAGGTTTCCCACCGCGTTCGCAAGTCGTCACAACGAAGCCCCCCTCGGAGGCTCGTCCAGGGGCCTGGAATCGACTTCAGGACATTTGCCCTGCCCGGCCCGTTTAGAACCCCTGAGAACCCACTTCAAACAAGTTGCAACCAGGCCGTTTCTCGCTGTTGCCTTGGTGACTCCGCCCATCCGACTCGTGGAATCTGTTGATGTGAGCAGTGTCGATCGGAACAAAGCGGATCGACTGGAGTGCCAGCACCTGGTGGGGCTCGAGAGCGCCTACCGCCTGCGTTTCGGGCGGGTGTGCCAGGCGCCGGCATGGCTCACCTGGAGGGTGTGGGGCTACGGCTTTGATACCGCCGGGCGGGTTTCAGGGCCAGTTAGCTGGCCGCGCTCATGTGGGCTTCCACGTCTGCATCGCCGAAAGCCTCACGCAGCTTGACTTCCTGCTCGCGCGAGAGGTTGGTGCGCAGAACCCGGGGATTCCACTGCTTGATCTCCTCGACCACGCGGTCGGTGGTGGCCTGCAGCACCAGCAGGAAGAGAGCCGACTGGCCTGGCTGAATGGTGGAAGCGACCTCCTTGATGAAGTCATCATCGACGCCGTAGTCAGCCATCGAGCCGGAAAGTGCGCCCAGCAGGGTGCCCAGGGCCATCCCCATGAAGGGCATCCAGAAGAGGATCCCCGCCAGCAGGCCCCAGAAAGCGCCACCCAGGGCGCCCTCGGCGGTCAGGTCGACCACCTGCTTGATCTTCACCTTGCCATCCGCCTGGCGCACCGCCACGGCGGCGTCGGCCAGTTTGATCAGCTGCTCTTTCTGCAGCGAGATCAGCTTGTCGCGGACTTCGAACGCTGCCTTGTCATTGTCGAAGGCCAGCACGATCAACTCGGTCATCATCAGGCTCCTTTACTCGCAAAGTGGCCACATCTTCCCCTCACCCCGGCCGGATTCCCCCGTATCTGGTAGAATGAGTTGTGCTCACCATCCCTCCCCGCGATCCCTGGCGCTGGCTGGCCGGCCTGGCTATCCTCCTGACCCTGGCTATCGCCCTCACGCTGCAGCTGGTCACCAGGCCCACTTCCCTGCGCCAGCAGCGCCTCCATGGCGAATTGAGCCTGGAGCTGTGGCTCTCGGAGCTGGCCGCTGATCTGGCCCAGAGCTCCGAGGCGCGACTGTTTCCCAATCGCTGCGAGCTGATTCAGACCCGCCAGAGCGAGCTTCGGCGGCCGTTGGGCGGGCTGGTGCTGCTATCCAGCCCTCTGAATTCGAACGGGGGAGACCTGCAGGTCATGGATGCCTCCAGCGGACAAAGCCTGTCCTTTCGGGCTCTGGGTCCTCGCCAGTTAACCGTGGAGAGCGCCGAGCCGGTGCGCATCCAGTACCCGGTTGACCAGCTGACGGTCTACCTGGTGACGCCCGAGTCAGGCGCCTTCGAGGTGGAGCGGCGTGATGTCAGCGGAGCCACCGAGGTGACCCGCCTCAACCACGAGCTGCGGGTCAACTCGCTTGGCTTTGAGACCGAGGGCGAGCTGGTGCTGATACGCCTGCAGGTCAGCCACCCCTCCGGGTGGAGCCTGAAGGGTCAGCGCTCAGTACGCTCTCATCCCTGACGGCCCGTCAACAGAACGGCAACGTCTCAAAGCGACCAGCTGACTACAATCAGCCCTATCATGGACGTACGCAAGAACAGCTACATGCCCGTCTGGTCGCCGGACGGCAGCAAGATGGCCTTTATCTCCAGCCGTACCGGCTCTCACCAGATCTGGACGATGAACGCCGATGGCACCGACCAGCGCCAGGTCACCGACGGCAAGCGCCCCTACTTCTACCCCAGCTGGTCGCCCGACAGCGCCCAGCTCACCTTCCAGGGGCTGATCCACGAGGGGGAGAGGCTCGACTACGACATCTTCGCCTGCAAGGCCGATGGCACCGACATGCGCCAGCTGACCGACGACTGGTTCGACCAGGAGCAGCCGCTCTGGTCGCCCGACGGAAGCCAGATCCTTTACAAGTCCGAATCCAAGGAAGGCGAGTGGGGCGGTCCGGACGAGCTCTGGACCATCACTCCGGACGGCCAGACGGCCACCCAGCTCACCCACACCCCGGACGCTTACGAGTTCCAGCACACCTGGTCGCCCGACGGCAGCAAGATCGCCTTCGTGTCCACCCGCGACACGCAAGAGCACGACGACATGAACCGCAACGAGATCTACGTGATGGACAGGGATGGCTCCAACCAGCGCAGGGTCACCAATGAGCCCCTGGGCGCCTACAACCCTGCCTGGTCACCCGACGGCACGAAACTGGCCTACACCTGGCGGCGCAAAAACAGCGAGATCGCCGTCATCAATCAGGATGGCACCGGCCGCCAGCTTCTGACCGATCTGCCCACCGAAGACATGTGGCCCGAGTGGTCGCCCGACGGCAGCAAGATCGCCTTCACCAGCATGCGCAAGAACGTTACCTTCGAGATGCGCACCGTGCCTGGCGACGGGGGCGAGGGAGCCACCTCGCTCCTGGCCGAGCCGATCGACGATCAGCAGCCCCACTACTCGCCCGACGGCAAGACAATCGCTTTCCACGCCGCCCGCGAGAAGGATGGCCTGGAGGACATCTTCGCCTGCGACGCCGACGGCAGCAACCTGCGCCGGCTGACGCCCTATCCAGAGCCGGCAAGGTGACGTGAGGGGGCGTCGCGAATGCATGCCCGGTGGATGACGTTCGCGAGTATGTCTACGACAGCGGAAAGGAGAACACCAGCCGCCTGCCCTGGCTGATCCTGGCCATTTCAGGCTGTGTCATCTCCATCATGGCAGCCTGCGCCATGATCCACGGAATTCGCCTCGTGAGCGGGCGAGCAGGGGCCATCCTGCTGCTGATGCTGCTGTCGGGCCCGGTGCTGCTCTCGATCTACCTCACTCACCTTTTGCGCCATCACCAGTACAAGTCCACCCGCATCCAGGTTGACAGCCAGGGCGTCACCATCCTCACCGCCGGCAAGGAGCGCCGCATCGAGCGCAAGGACATCGACTACGTGCACCACAACGGCTCCGTGCTCGAGCTCCGCCTGCGCAACCAGGACCCTGTCCTGCTTCCAGCCCGCTTCACCGACCAGGACGACCTGCTGGCCCGGCTCAGCTGAGCGTGGACCGGCTCAAGGCCCGCTGGGGCATCACCTCGGCTCGCCAGTTCTGGCTCATCATGCTGGTTTTTGCGCTGACCGGAACCAGCGCCGTGCTGGTCAAGCGGCTGGCCTTCGAGGCCATCGGGGTGGGCCCCGACTGGCCCTGGTGGCAGCGCACGCTACTCTGGTGCGCCATCGTGCTGCCCGCCTACCAGGTGCTGCTGCTGGCCTATGGCGCTCTCTTCGGGCAGTTCCGCTTCTTCTGGTGGTTCCTCAAGAAGATGTTCGGCGTGCGCACTCCGCCCCCGACTCAGGCCAACTCGGCCGAGCGGTAACGGCCCAGAATGCGCACGAAGGGCAGGCTGCCCACCAGCCGGCCCAGCGCTTCTTCGAGCACCGAGCGGTCGGGTGGAGCCTCCAGGTCCAGGTAGAAGCGGTAGGTCCAGGGCGTACCCGGGATAGGCCGCGACTCGAGCTTGACCAGGTTGAGCCCGCTCTCGGCAAAGATGCCCAGCGAGCGATACAGCGCTCCCGGAGTGTGCTCGGTCTCCAGCACCAGGGACAGCTTGTCGTAGTCGTCGGCAGCCGGTCCCTGGCGGGCAAGCACCACGAAGCGGGTGAAGTTCTGGGGGTGGGTCTCGATGCTGGAGGCCAGTACGACCATGCCCAGGTTTTCGGCTGCCTCCAGGCTGGCGATGCCGGCCGCGTCCAGCATTCCCTGCTCTTTCACGACCCTGGCGCTGCCGGCGGTATCGTACATGCTGACCACCTGCCACTCGGGATGGCTGCGCAGAAACTGATCGCACTGGGCGGCAGCCTGGGGGTGGGAATAGACCCGGCGGATGTCGGAGAGCTCCACGCCCGGGTTGGCCAGCAGGTTGTGGACCACCCGCACCTTGAGCTCGCCCACGATAGCCAGCTCGGGGTATTCCAGCAGCTGATCGTAGTTGACGTGGATGCTGCCCGTGAGCGAGTTCTCCACCGGCACCACGGCATAGGCCACCTGGCCCGAGGCCAGAGCCAGAAACACCTCGCTGAAGGCGGCAAACGAGCGCAGCTCGAGGTCGGGGCCAAAGAACTGGCGGGCGGCCTTCTCGCTGAAACTGCCCGTCTCGCCCTGCAGGGCCACGGTCAATCCCTCACCCCGCACCTGCACGGGGCGGCTGGCCGGCGGCAGGCGCCGCGAACGTCCTTCCACCTGACGCCCCACCACAGGGGCGATCACGGCCAGATCGCGCATCAAGCGGCTCAACTCAGCCGGATAGAGGCTCTGGGCGCCATCCGAGACTGCCTCGGGGGGGTTGGGGTGCATCTCGATCATCAGCCCATCCGCTCCGGCCGCAGCGGCCGCCAGGGCCATGGCCGGAACGTAGCCGCGATGGCCGGTGCCGTGGCTGGGATCAGCCACCACCGGCAGGTGGCTCAGGCTGCGGATAACCGGGATGGCCGAGAGGTCCAGCGTGTTGCGGGTGCTCGACTCGAAGGTGCGGATACCGCGCTCGCACAAGATCACGCGCGCCTGCCGGTCGCCCGAGAGGATGTACTCGGCGGCCATCAAGAGCTCTTCAATGGTGGCGGCCAGCCCGCGCTTGAGCAACACCGGGCGCCCGGCCTGGCCGACCGCCTTGAGCAGGTCAAAGTTCTGCATATTGCGAGCCCCGATCTGGAGCACGTCGGCGTAGCGCCCGACCAACTCGACCTGGGCGATGCTCATCACCTCGGTCACGATGGGCAATCCGAACTGATCGCGGGCTTCAGCGAGAATCTTGAGGCCCTCCTCTCCCATACCCTGAAAGGCATAGGGCGAGGTGCGCGGCTTGAAGGCCCCGGCCCGCAGCATGGAGGCTCCCGACTCGTACACCTGGCGCGCGGCCAGCAGCAGACCCTCGCGGCTCTCAACCGAGCAGGGGCCGGCGATCACCACCAGCTGCGAGCCGCCCAGCGTGACCGGGCCGACGGTCACGGTGGAGGTGGTGGGCACGACCTCGCGGGAGGCCAGCTTGTAGGGCCGGGACACGCGGATGACCTCGGACACGCCAGGGAAGAAGCTGACCTCGCGCGGGTCGGGCAGGCCGGTACCGATGACCGCCACCACTGAGCGCTCGGCGCCGGCGATCACCCGCGTTTGCAGGCCGCGGGCCTCGAGCTTGGTCTGGATGAAGTCGATCTGAGCTTCCCCTGCGTCGGGACGAAGGACGATGATCATCGCCCGAGTGTGGCCTTTCTGGCCTGAAAGAAGGCTGAATTCAGCGACGAGGGGCGGGCTCGACCCGACGCGCAGCGGTCGTACCTGGAGATACCCTGGTACCGGGCAGGCTCCCGCCGGATTGAGGGCGGCGACGACCGGAGCACAGTCAAGCGGGAGCGCAAAGAGAGCGCAGGCGGCCGACCTCGGTCACGAAACGCCCCGCCTTGACCGGGTCGAGCGGCTCGGCCTGGAGAGCAGCAACCCGCTTGACCGCCTCGTATCGATCGTCGGCGCATTCCTCGGGACGACCGGCCAGGTTCCACACCCGGGCCCGCTCGAGCCACACCTCGGCATCTTCGGGAAAGCGCTCGAGCAAGCCCGTGAGGTCTGCGCCGGCGGCCATCCAGTCGCCCAGGTGGACATTGGCTCGAGCCCGGTTAAAGAGCGCCGCGGGCTGGTCCGGAGCTATTTTGAGCACGGCCTCGGCGTCGGCCTGGGCCCGCGAGGCTTGACCACGCGTAAGATAGCAGGCCGACCGGTTGATCAGAACCGGCACCCAGCCGGGAAATCGGTGCAAGAGCTCGGCGTAGTCCTCCATGGCCTCGGGCACCCGACCCTGGGCCTGCAGCATGGCCCCCCGAAAGAAGAGAGCATCGTTGTTCTGCGGATTCAGGGTTACCGCCCGCGTGGCCGCCGCCAGGGCATCCTTGGCCAGGCCGGTCCGGTCGAGTGCCTGGGCCAGCTCGAGGCTGACCTGGGAAACCTCGTCTTTATTGTCGGCCCGGGGACTGGCCTCCAGCAAGCGCATGGCCTCGCGACAGAGAGTCACCGCCTCGGGGTAGCGACGGCAACCGAGCAGGGCCTGGGCCCCCAGACGACAGGCCTCCACCGAGTGGGGCTGAGCTCGGGCCACCTTCTCAACGTCCTCCAGGGCCAGATCGGCCTTCTTGAGGGCGATCAGCACGCGAGCCCGGGTGAGACGACGAGAAAGATCGTCGGGCTGCATCTCCAGGGCCCGGTCGAGCAAGGGGAGAGCCTCCTGGTAGCGCTCCTGGCGCACGAACAGAGCGCTCAGCTCAAAGGCGGCTTCGTTGTGACCAGAATCGAGTCGCAGCGCCTGCTCGAAGTCGGCGATGGCCGATTCGATCTCGTTCTGCACCCGCCGGCAGAGGCCCCGAAAGAAGAAATGCCCGGCGACCTGGGGCTCGAGCTCGATCACCAGGTCAATATCAGCATGAGCCAGATCGGTCTTGCCGGCCTCGGCCAGCAAACGGGCCCGGGCCAGCAGAGCCGGAGCGAATTTTGGGGCGGCCGCGACAGCCTGATTGAGGCGTTCGAGACCCCCTTGAGCATCGCCCTGAGCGATCTTCTGCAGGCCCTCCTCGAGCAGCTTCCTGGCCTTCTCGTTCTTGTTGAAGATCAGCACGCAAATGCTTGTTTTCCGGCGGGTGGACGAATCCTGCGACAAGCTCGGCAGACTGCTCTTGTCGCCAAATGGGTCGACCTCCGGTCATGGCTGAAAGTCCACCCACAAAGTTTACAGAGCTGTAACCTGGTTCAATCGCCTCTAACAAACTCTGGCCCGGCATCAGCTACCATAGGATCAGACCGCCTCCCTTCATTCCGGCCAAGAAACGCAGGGTCGCGGAGAGGAACGTTGCATTCCCCACGGATACCGTGGGAGAACTCTGAGGAGGTCTTCCTATGGCCAGCAATGACCCATTTGGCCCCGTTCAGCCTGTCCAGGCGAAACGTTCCAGCGCCCTCGCCGTCGAATCGGGCTCCCCTCCAGGCTCGCCCCCCGGTCCGACCGATTCCGACCGCACCTTGCTCTCCGAGGAGGCTTACGGGGAAGAGGAAGCCAGCCCCCTGGCCGGTGCGCTGGCGGCCAACTACAACGTCCAGGCCATCACCTTCCACCCCACGGTCGAGAAAAACCAGGTCGTGGAGCCCAATCAGCCCCTGGGGAAGATCGAAACCAGCCTGGGCCCGAAGCCCCCCTCACCGCCCCCGAGCCCCAGCTCGCAGCAACGCGGCGAGAGCGCCGCAGCGGGCACCCTGGAGGATGGGGGAGCGCTGGAGCAGCAAATCCCGCGCAATGGCAATTTCGTCTCCCTGCCCAACAAAGCCGCGGTGCTCGAGCCGCTGTCGGTGGGTCCGGTGGGGGGCGAGCGCTCCCCCCTGATGCAGGTCTTTCAGCAAGGTGCAAGCGAGCCGTCCCGACTCGACCTGCTCGGCTGACGAATATGAACTCATTCAGAAGGCCTGTTAACGGACGGTTTACACTGTTAACAACCTGGCAACACCTGCGCCGCCAGGGGCGGGACCTTGTCGGGTAGGATAGGTTCAAGAGACTGCCAGGAGGTAGACCATGGCTTTAGGGGTCACCGCCCTCCCCCAACAAGCGATCGTCCCAGGACTCAATCCGGTATCGCCGATTCAAAACGGCGGAGCCCCCGTTGCCAACCGGACAGACGGCTTCACCGGGTCGGACGCGCTGCGCGACCCGGCCATGAACCCTCTGGCCGCCATGCAGGGAATGAACTTTGCCCAGAGCCTGAGCGGCGGGATGATGGATGGCATCCTGGCCAGCCAGGCAATGCAGGTTGTGCAGGGCATCCAGACCGGCCAGGGCGACCCCAAGTCGGCCGCACAGTCGCTGATGAGCGACTACCAGCGAGCCAAATTGAACAACCTTCCCATCAAACCTGAGACCGAAGCGCTGGTCAAGCAGGCCCTGGAGATGGCCCAGCAGGCCGGCTTGCTGGGCGACCCGCAGCAACAGCAACAGCAACAGCAACAGGGCGGGGGTGGCCCTCAGGGTGGGGCCCCGCCAGTTGGAGCTCCCCAGGGGGGCGCCCCGCAAGGTGGGGCCCCGCAGGGTGGAGCCCCGCAGGGTGGAGCCCCCCAGGGTGGAGCCCCTCAGGGTGGGGCTCCTCAGGGCGGCGGAGGCAGCCCATCCGGTGGGAGCAGCCCTTCGGGTGGCTCCAGCCCCTCGGGTGGCAACTCCCCGGCAACCACTCCTCGCCAGGCCAGCCCGGCGCCCGAGACGGCCGAGCCCCAGGCCCCAGAACAAGCTCAGCAGCAACAGGCCGCGGCCCAGCAGCAAGCCGCTCAGCCGCAACCAGCGGCGACTCCCGAGGCGGCCAGCACGGTCGGGCCGGTGACCCAGGTGGCCGAGACACCGGCTGGCGAGCGGGTGGCGGACACTCCTCCGGCCACGCCCACCCAGGCCATCGGCCAGTTCGGCCAGGACACGCCCAACAACTGCTCAGCCATCGCCATCATCAAGGGGATGCGCGCTCAATGGGGTCGCGATGCGATGCGCATCGAGCGAGCCGAGAACGGCGGCGCGAATGTCACCATGCGTGACGATTACCAGGTCAGCCTCACCCCCGAGCAGCTCGCGCAAGCCCGCGATGCCAGCCAGTTCCAGGGGGACGGGAGGGGCCGCAACAACGCCGTGGTCTACCAGGCGGCGGCTGCCGCCCGCATGGCTCAAGAGAATGGCATCGAGTATGCGGATGCTTTACGCCAGCTGAACACCAACCAGTTCCCGCAGGACATCGCCCGCTACTATGGCGTACGGACTCAGGAAGTCGACCCGCGCACGCTGCAGGGCCCCGACGGCACTCAGTACAACTCGGCCATCGGCTATGACAATGTGGCCAGCGGCCGTCCCGGAGACACCGGCACCGCCAATCACACCGCCCTGATCGCCCGCGGGCAGGATGGCCAGATGGTCTACGACCACTACGGGCAGACGCGTCCTTACGACGGCACCATCGCCAATAACCAGGGTGTCAGCGGTCAGGTGGACAAAGCCTTCGTGCTGACCGACGTCAATCCGCGACCGGGAAGCCAGGGTCAACAGTTGGGCGGCGGTTGGGGAGGCAACATCAGCCGCACCATCGCCAGCTTCACTTCCAAGAACATCGGAGAGACGGCGCCAGCTGCCGGACGCGCGACCGCTACGTCCAGCCTGGCCGCCAACACTACTCAGCCCACGGGCACCGCCCCTGGCAGCAGCGGTGGTAGCGCGATCAAGCCGGCCACCGGCTCGTCGTCCCCGGGCTCCAGGATCTCCTCAGGGTCGTCGGGCGCGGGCTCGACTTCCAGCGCAAAAAAGAGCAGCAGCTCGACAACCACCAAGAGCACGCCCAGCAAGCCCAGAACGAGCACCACCTCCAGCACCAAGAAGGCCTGAGCGCCCTCTTCGGGAACCTTGTCAAGATGGAGAAGATCGTCCATCTGGCCCGCAGCTTTGAGGAGGCCGACGACTGGGACATTCGCCAGTGCCTGGAGATGACTCCCGAGGAACGGATGGAGGCTGCCCGAATCTTGAAGGCTCGACTCTATCCTGAAGCCGAGGACGTGCGCGATTGCCTCCGAGACCCATCCAAGCCGCTCATTTTTCGCAAGATGCTCAGGAATTCGTCAGGCTGCTCGATCATTTCCGAGTCCGATTCCTGATCGTTGGCGGCGAAGCCGTGATCTACCACGGCCATCCACGCTTCACCGGCGACGTCGACCTCTTCTACCATTCCTCCAGCGACAACTGCCGGCGGCTCTACTCGGCGCTGCAAGAGTTCTGGGGAGGCACAGTCCCCGTGGTCGAGTCGGCTCAGGAGTTGACTCAGCCCGGGCTGGTGGTGCAGTTTGGCCGTCCTCCCAATCGTATCGATCTGCTCTCTCAGGTGGATGGAACTGAATTCGACCAGGCCTGGGAACGGCGCGAGGAGGCCTTGATGGTGGGGGCGAGCGAGGAGGTTCCTCTCCCCTTTCTCGGGCTGCAGGACCTGATCGCCTCCAAACGAGCCGCGGGACGACCGAAGGACCTCGACGACCTGCGCTACCTGGAGAGAAAGCTATAGGTATTTGCGCAACATCCAGCGCCAGGCGGGCCAGTCGTGCAGCACGTGGCCGTCCAGAATATCCAGGAAGTGCTCCACTCCAAGCTTGGAGAGAGTCTCTGACAGGCGCAAGGTGGGGCCGAGGCAGAAGTCCCAGTCCGAGCTGGCCAGGATGATGTCCAACCGGTTGCGATAAAGGTCGAGGTACCAGGGGTCCTTCAGGTTGGGCAAGTAGTCGGTGGGACAGTGGTAGTAGGCGTCCACCCCCTCGTACTCGTCGAGGTACTTGCGGATGCAGTAGTCGCCTCCCATGGCGATGACCCGGTTGACCAGGTCGGGGTGGCGCAAGCTGAAGTTCATGGCGTGGTAGGCGCCAAAGCTCGCCCCGGTGGCGATCAGGTAGTCGACCGGGTTCTGCTCGCGCAGCAAGGGCAGGTACTCCTCCACCAGGTAACGGTCGAACTCCTCATGGCGGGCGATGCGCTCCTCGGGGTCAACCTCGTGGTTGTAGAGGGCCTCGCGATCCACCGAGTCCAGGCAGAACATCTGCACCCAGCCGTTCTCAAGGTGCTCGCGAACCACCTCGACCATCCCGAAGTCCTCCCACTGCCAGGGCCGGCCGTTGGAAGTGGGAAAAACCAGCACCGGAGCCCCTCCCTGCCCCAGGATGACGGTCTCCATGTCGCGTCCCAGGATTTTGCTGGGCAGCTTGCGATATCGACGCTCCATGTGCTCTTTCGTCCGTTGAGAATGCCCCTCCAAACGAGGTCTTAGCGTCCCCGCAGCTGAATGCTCCCCGTGGCCACCGGGGCAGCCTCGTCGAGCGACCAGCCCATCTTCCGCATGGTCTCGAGAATGGTCATCATATTGGGTGCATAGTAAGTCCAGCGGCTCAGCACCAGGTCGGCGGTCACCTCGTCCTCCACCGAGAGGAGAGTCAGCTCGACCAGGGTCTGGCGGGCCGAGAGCTGGCGTGAAGGGCGCATCTCGCTGGAAAGCTCCACCACGCACTGGCGGACTGCCTGCATCCGCTCGCGACTGAGCTCGATGCGGCGCAGGTAATCGACCGCATCGCCCGGCTCCTCGCAGATCAAAAAGCGAGCCATCTCGGTCAGAGCCCGACAGCGATTATCCGAGCGCTTGAGGAGAGCGAGCAACTCATCGGCCGCCTCGCGCTCGCCCAAGATCAGCTGCGCCCGCAGCAGGGCCAGCACGGTCTCTTCGCGAGAAACCGGATCGCTGGCGGCCACCGCCTGCATGGCTCGCTCCATCAGGGCTCGGGCCCGCTGGCCCAGCCGCACGATCTGTTGCAGGGCAGGAGCCATGGCCAGCTCGACCGGAGCCAGCTGGTCCAGGCACTGGAAGGCCTGGTCGGTCTGGAAGCGCTCGCCAGCCTCGTTACCGATGCTGTGCAGCGCTCGGGCGGCGGCCAGGTGGCCTTCAGCCCTGTGACCAGGTCGAGACTCGCGCTGCAGGGTCTCCAGGCTCTCGTGCAGCACCTTCTCGGCGCGGGGCAGGTCGCCCGTCTCCACGCAGTGAGTGGCCAGCTCGGCCAGGGTGACCGCCTGGGCCGCCCCCGGGCCGACCGCCCGGGCGGCTCCCAGTGCCTGCTCGAACAGCTTGCGGGCCCAGTCCACCTCTCCCAGGCGGTACATGCCCCGCGAGACGGCGATCAGGGCGGCGGCCCGGGTGGCCGGCTCCACCGTCTGGGTGGCGGTCTGAGCCGCCACATGCATCATGCTGGTGGAATACTCATGGCCGCTGGACACCAGTCCTACAGCCAGGCTGACGCGGGTGTTCTGATCCTGGCGCTCGGCCGGCGGCTCGCAGGAGGCCTGCAGCGAGTTGAAGGCCAGATCGCGGGCCCGATTCTGATCACCCGTTTCGGCCACACACCCGGCCACGAACGAGAGAGCTCGGGTCTTCAAGTCGCGGTCCTCCACCAGGAACGCCAGTCTGGCGCTCTCAGAGAAGCGCAGGTTGGAGTTTCTAAAATCGCGCAGCCGGTGCAGGCAGGTGCCCAACACGGCGTGGGCCCGCGAGCGCAAATGGTAATCCTCCAGCGTCTCGGCCACCGCCGCGAAGCGCTCAACCAGCTCCAGGCTGTAGGGTCGGCGGCCGGCCTCGGAGAGACTCTGGATGATCCGCACCAGGGCTTTGCAGCGCTCCTCCGGAGAAACCAGTTGGACGGCCACCTGGCTGAGCTGGAGATAGGCCTCCCTGGGCCAGCCGGCCCCCTGGTGAGCCTCACGGGCCAGGGCGGCGGCTACGGCCCCCAGGGCGATGCCCTTGCGGGTTTCCCAGCGCAGTCCGCCCAGGATCTCCAGGGCCCGCGGGAACTGCTTGTCGTCGAAGCCCGCTCCGAGCAAATCCTCCAGCGGGGCCAGATCTCGCCCCACCAGCCGGGGGGGCACCCCGTTGGAGCCCACCCGCGACTTCTCGTGGGACAGGCTGCGGCGGGCCGACTCGCGGTCCTCGGCGTCCTCCACCCGGCTCGACCAGACCCGGCCCTGCTCCAGAGCGGCCAGGCGCAGCTCGTCGCTCAAGCGCTGGTTCTGACCCAGCTTGAGGGCGTAGGAGACGGCCTTGAGAGGCTCCTCCTCCCTGTCGAGCAGCAGGAAGGCCTGAGCGCGGTCGTGCCCGGCCAGGTCGGCCACGATGCTGAGCAGCAAGGGCAGATCTTCCTCGAACAGGCGGGGGCGAGGCACGGCCAGGGCCTCTTGCAGGAAGAGCTCGACCAGCTCGGGCTTGGACTCGTTCCAAGACTGCCAGGCCAGCAGCAGGAAGCCCATCAGGCGCAGGCGCTCGTCCGCCAGCAATCCGGCTCGCTCGTGGGCCAGCTCGAGCTCGCCCAGGTCGGCCATCTCGTGCAGGCCAGGCGCGGCCTCCTCGCTGATGAGGCGGGGGATGCTGAGCCCGTAGTGGATGATGCGGGGCAGATCTACTTCTTCCAGGGCGGCTCGCAGGCAGCGGTGCAGGTCGTCGAGCACGGCACGCAGTGACCGGGTGTTCTTCAGCTTGGCCCGCAGGTAGGGACCCTCGCCCAGCCAGTGCAGCACCGAGAAGTCGACCCGGCGGGCGGTGCGAGCGAGTCGGTCGCAGTGATGGCCCAGGAAGCGCCAGCCGTACGGGTCGGTCATCTCCTCCCAGGAAGGAAAGGCCTCCCGGAAGTAGGCCACCACGCCCCGGTGGATGCTCACCAGATCGCGCTGGAAAAGACGCGCCAGCAGGTGGCTCATGGCCGGGTGGAACAGCCGGATGCGACCATCCTCCTCGCACAGCAAAGGATGGAGAGCCTTGAGCAGCATGTTCACCCGCGAAGCAGAGAGGGCCAGAAAATCGGCCAGACTGAAGGCCGGCAGCGGCTCGCCCGCCTCGCACAGACAGCAGGCGACCCGGGCCATCTCCTCCTGGGTCACCCCGTCGGGTGCCAGCGTGACGATCTCGTCCCACAGACCGGCCATGGCGCGGTCGAGAGCGGGCAAATCAAAAGACTTGCTGTGCAGGTCTTGATGGTCGAGCAGCCGCTCGGAGAAGGCGTCGGCCACCAGTCGGGCCACCAGGAAATTCCCCCCGGACAGCCGGCAGAGACGGGGCAGCGCGGTCTGGCTGCGGCCCATGGCGCGCAGGCGCTCCGAGAGATAGGTCTCGACGTCTCGCAGGTTCTCAGGATCTTCTTGCTTGAGCCGAAAAAAGCGTGTCCCCGAGCGCTCCAGCCCGGTCATCTCGTGAGTGGGTCGGGTGGCGATGAGCAGGCGCACCCCGGCGATGGGACGATCAAGCCCCGCCAGCCCGGCGCCATCCATCAGGTCGTGGGCCCGATCCAGCGAGTCCACCACCACCAGGCGCATGGCTCGCCCCTCCAGGGGCAAGTGCTCGTGAGCCCAGCGAGCGGCCTCAAAGGCCGGCACGGGCAACTTCTTGCCCTCCAGGTCGGTCTGGCCCAGCAGAGCCGACCAGAACCCCTCCTGGTGGTGCGTGCCCAGCGGGCGGCGCACGTCCACCAGGATGCTCTGGGCGTGACGCCGGGTCAGCTCGCGCAGAAACTCGCTCTTGCCCACCCCGGGCGGGCCCACCAGCACCGCCGCCCAACTGCCGTCCTCGGCCATCCAGCGCTCCAGGCGCTCGAAGAGCCAGTTGCGGGCCACCTCAGAGCCGGAGAGATTTTTGCTGCGAGCGGTCTTTTTGGCCATGGGAGGCGGCTTTCGGGGAGGGCGCGAGGGGTTCCTTTTGGCTTTATGACAGCAATGGCGCCAGATCGGAAGGGTCCGACCTGCTGGCTTTGCTTTGAGAAGGATTTTTCGTCTTAAGCAAAAAGAAATTATCCCTTAGTCGATCTTGACTTAATTTATTAAGCAAGAAATCGGTCCAGAGCTACCTGACGGAGGATCTCGACCTTGCTCTCACTCTGGCTTGCCCAGGAGACCCCGGCCATGCAGCCCGGGGATGTCGCCTGGATGCTGATAGCCACCGGTCTGGTGGTGCTGATGACGCCCGCGCTGGGATTCTTTTACGGCGGACTGGTCCGCTCCAAGAACTCGCTCAACACCATGATGATGAGCTACGTTTCCTTCGGAGCCGTCGGCGTGCTCTGGTTCTTGCTGGGCTACAGCCTGGCATTCGGAACGGGCAACAGCTGGTTGGGAGGGCTGGAGCTGAGCCTGCTCCAGAAGGTCGGCCTGGGGGCGAAAGGAGCCATCCCCCATCTGCTTTTCGCCGCTTACCAGGCCACCTTCGTGATCATCACCGCCGCCCTGATCTCGGGAGCCGTGGTCGAGCGGATGCGCTTCGGCCCTTACCTTGCCTTCATCGCCCTCTGGAGCCTGGTGGTCTACGGCCCCCTGGCCCACTGGGTCTGGGGCGGGGGCTGGCTGGGCAGCATGGGAGCTCTGGATTTCGCCGGTGGCACGGTTGTGCACATCAACGCCGGGCTGGCCGCGGTGGTGGCCGCCCTGACCCTGGGCCCGCGCAAGGAGTACGGACGCCAGGCCCTGCTGCCCCACAACGTGCCCATGGTCTTGCTGGGCGCGGCCCTGCTCTGGTTCGGCTGGTTCGGCTTCAACGGCGGGAGCGCCCTGGCGGCCAACTCCACCGCCGTGCTGGCCTTCGTCAACACGCTGCTGGCCCCGTGCGCGGCCATGCTGGTCTGGGTGCTGCTCGACCTGTTCCGCACCAAACGCGCCACCGCGGTGGGAGCGGCCACGGCCATCGTGGTGGGCCTGGTGGGCATCACCCCGGCGGCCGGATTCATCAGCCCGCTGAACGCCCTTTTGCTGGGAGCCCTGGTGGTCTTCCCCAGCTATTACGGCATCCTCTGGCGCAGCCGCACCCGCCTGGACGACTCGCTGGACGTCTTTGCCGGCCACGGGCTCGGAGGCGTCACCGGCGCCCTGCTGACCGGCATCTTCTGCCAGAAGGCCTGGGGCTCGCCGGCCGACGGCCTGCTTTTTGGCAACCCGGGCCAGTTGGGCATCCAGTTGCTGGCGGTGGTGGCCGCCCTGGTCTGGAGCGCGGTGGGCACCTTTGCCCTGCTCAAGCTGATCGCTCTGTTCACCCCGCTGCGGGCCGACCAGCGCATGGAAGGCCACGGCCTGGACGTCACCCAGCATGGCGAGGAAGCCTACAGCTCGGGTGAGGGCGCCATCCTGGTGCTGACGCGCGGGAGCGCGGCATGAAGTTGATCGTGGCCGTCATCCGTCCCGAAAAGCTCAACGACGTTCTGGAAGCTCTCTTCAAAGCCGACGTGTGCGGGCTGACCGTCTCGCGCGTGCACGGTCACGGGGGTGAGACCGAGAGGGTGGAGACCTACCGCGGCACCACCGTCAAGATGGAGCTGACCGAGAAGATCCGCCTGGAGATCGGGGTCAGCGAATCCTACGTCGAGCCCACCGTGCAGGCCATCCTGGAGTCGGCCCGCACCGGCGAGGTGGGTGACGGCAAGGTCTTCGTCATGCCCATCGAGCGGGTTTACCGCATCCGCACCGGCGAGCGCAACGAAGCGGCGGTCACGCCCGAAGGGGTGCCCAACACGGCCACCTCGGAGGCGGTGATGATGGTCAGCACGAACGATCCCTGAGGTTGTTCTTCAAGCGGCGCCAGCCTCCGGTCGACGGTCGAGACTCCTTCCCCGCAAGGCAGCGGCGAGCCCAATCGCCACGGACTGCCCCGCCTTCCCGTCGGCCAGACGGCCACCACGAAGTGGCCCGTGCTGCACTACGGAATAGTGCCCACCATCGAGCGCTGGGAGCTGGTGGTGGACGGGCTGGTGCAACGACCTCTGAGGCTGAGCTGGAAAGACTTCCTCGCTCTCGAGCAGGTGGAGGACCGCTCCGACTTTCACTGCGTCACCGGCTGGTCGGGCTTTGACCTGAGCTGGCGAGGGGTCCGTCTTGCCCACCTGACCGAGCGAGCCGGGCTCTTGCCCGAGGCGGTCGCCGTCATGTGCCACGGTCAGGATGGCTATGAGACCAACCTGCCCCTCTCCATGGCTTTGCAGAGCGACGTGCTGCTCGTGCACACGGCCGAAGGGCAGCCGCTGACCGACGAGCACGGGGGTCCGGTGCGGGTCATCACCCCCCGCCTCTATGCCTGGAAGGGGGCCAAATGGTTGTGCAGATTGGAGCTCCTGGCCCGTGATCGACCCGGCTTCTGGGAGCGTAACGGTTACTCCAACACCGCCGACCCGTGGCGCGACGACCGCTACTCGTCGTGAGCCGTCGCTCGGAGTCCGGCGGGAACGCCTGATGTTTGCCAGCGACGACATGAGCGGTCCATAGACTTCCGCGCAGGACTCCACCCGGGCGAGACTAACCCGCTGGCATGAGAATGCTCCTGGTGAGCCTCTGGCTGGCCCTGACGGCCGCCTGCCTGGCCCAATCGCCCTGGATTCACTATCACAATACGCGCTACGGCTTCGAGTTGGACGTACCGGGCGGCCTGCAGGCGCGCGAGGCACCCGCCAATGAGGACGGTCGCACCTTCACCGATGGACGCTCTGAGCTGCTGGCCTGGGGCAGCAACAACCTGGCCTCTCAAAGCCTGGACCAGGCATACCGGGAAGCCCTTGACGCCGCCAGGCAGGAAGGGCCCATCGGCTACCAGGCCAGCGGCAAGAATTGGTTCGTGGTGAGCTGGGTGAACGGCAAGAGCATCATCTACCAGAAGACCTTTCATGGCCCGGGCTGCAGCCAGAGCTTTCGGCTGACCTATTCGCTGAGCCGCAAGTCGAAATTCGACCCCATCGTCAAGCGGGTAGAAGCCAGCTTCAAGCCGGGAGACCTGAGTCGCGCCCATTGATGGAGCGGGTCTCGAAAGCTCGCCGTGCTGGCACGCGGTCCTCTTCGTCGTTGTCCCCAGCGCGGGTGGCGGGGGCGCAGGGCGGGCCGGTCCCCGTCGCGGGGACTGGGGATCCCCAGCGCGGGTGGCGGGGGCGCATCCCGGGGATGGCAGCGCCGCAGCATCGTGCGCAGATCGGTGACGCCTGGCCCCGGGTCGGACCGCGCTACGAAGAGACTACTTCCACTTCTTGAGCGGGAAACGCCGGTGGTAGGCGTCGTGGTCAAACGGCTCCTGGCACAGCGCCAGGATGGCCTTGACCATCTCCTCGTGGCACACCGGACAGAACGACGAGCCCTGGCTCGAGCGCATCACGCAGCGGAAGCTCGCTCGCCACACCCCCACGCTGCGGTAGTAGCCGCCCTGGTAGGCGCTGACCAGGGGATAGCTGTCGGGCAGGTCCAGGAAATGGCCCCACTTGGCCGTGGCCCGCACCGTCTCCCGATTCTTCGGGTCGATGTAGCCATCTCGGGTCAAATTGGCCTGGCGGAAATCGCCCGAGGGCATGGTCGAGTCCTCGCGGTCGGCCAGCTTGGAGTCGGAGTCGTACTCGTCGCCCAGATCGGCCATGCTGTGGCCCAGCTCGTGGGCCAGGGCACCGAACCGATCGCGCGTCAGGATGGGAGCGGGAAGCGTGCGCCGACCATCTTGCAGCTTGCCGCCGGTGGCCCGGCCGCTGAGAGTGGTCAGGGTGACCACGATGTCCATATCAGGCGCGTTCCTGGCCGCCGTCAGCACCTCGCTGCGCCGCTCCAGGCGGACCACGTCGCGGCTGACCACGGTGGATCCGAAGGCGAACAGATCCGGGCTCTGATTTTGCACCCGCCGGCTGGTATGCGACTCGACCGGGATGAGGTGCACGTTGAATCGGTCCTTGTAGTCGCCAAAGGGGGAGACCTGCCACAACATGCTCAGCATGCCCCGGGCGTCCTTCTCAAATGCCCCGCCCCGGTTGAGGTCCGAGCCAGAGTAGCCGTCGCCCACGATCACCAGATCGATCTTGCGCGCGCCGGGACCCGAGCTCTGGATGGTGTTGCAGCGAAGACCTGTATAGCGAAATTCGGGGGCGGCCAGGAGCGATCCCAGGAGCAGCGTGACCAGAACCAGGACCCGGATCACCGCCGCAGGCCCAGGGCCATCCCCAACCCGCCCGAGACGCACAGCGTGGCCAGGCCGCTCCCAACGCCCCGGCGGATCATCTCGTGTAAGAGCGTGACCACCACCCGGTTGCCCGAGCATCCGATGGGATGGCCCAGCGCAATGGAGCCACCGTTGACGTTCAATCGCTCGGGATCGACCTTCAGCTCGCGCTGGCAGGCCAGCACCTGGGCCGCGAAGGCCTCGTTGATCTCGACCAGGTCGAAGTCGTCGAGCCTGCCTCCGAAGCGCTCGAGATAGCGGCGCACGGCCGGCACCGGGCCCAGGCCCATGCGCTCGGGCTCGAGGGCCACCGTGACGGCACCGGCAAAGCGCGCCAGCGGTTTTGAGCCGGGCTCGGCGGAGAGCACCAGGGCCGAAGCCGCATCGGTGATGCCCGAGGAGTTGCCGGCGGTCAGGGTGCCGTCCTTGGCGAACACAGGGCTCAATTTCGTCAACGAGGCCATGGTCGTGCCGGCCCGGGGATGCTCGTCGTGATCGAGGGCCTCCAGGGCGATCCGCTCGGAGGCAAAGCGGCCCGCCTTCTCGGCCTCCTCGGCCCGATTCTGGCTGCGCAGCGCAAACTCGTCCTGCTCAGCGCGTGAGATACCGAGCTCGCCCGCCAGGGCCTCCACCGTCTCGCCCATGATCTTGTTGGCCAGCGGGCAGAACAGGCCATCGTGGTACATCGCGTCCACCAGCTTGCGGTGGCCCATCTTCTGCCCAAAGCGCACCTCATCGAGCAGGTAGGGCACGCGGGACATGCTCTCGGCCCCGGCGGCCACCACGAAACGGCACTCTCCCGAGCGGATCTTGTCGGCAGCCTGGGCGATGGCGGCCATCCCCGAGGCGCAGGCCTGGTTGAGGGTATAGGCCGGGGTGGTCAGGGGCAGGCCGGAACGCACCGAAACCTGGCGCGCGGGATTGGGGCCGTTGCCCGCCTGGCGGGCCAGGCCCAGGACCAGGCAGTCGACCTCGGTGGGCGCGATGCCGGCCTCGGCGATAGCCGATCTGACGGCCGCAACGGCCAGCTCGACGGCGGTGATCCTGGCCAGGGAACCCCCGAACTTCCCGATGGGAGTGCGTTTGGCTGAGAGAATGTGAACTTCTTGCATAGCGCCCGGCAGCTTCTGCGCTCAAAGGGAGAGCCCTCCCCGGTGTGGAATCGCGGGCGCTATGACAAAGACCCCGGGCTACCCCATGAACATTCGCGACATCCTCGAGTGCCTGCCGCACCGGTATCCTTTCCTGCTCGTCGATCGCATCGACGAGGTGGTGCCGATGGAGACGGCCCGCGGATCCAAGCTGCTGACCATCAACGAGGAGTTCTTCCAGGGCCATTTTCCCGACGATCCCCAGATGCCGGTGGGCCTCTTGATCGAGAGCATGGCCCAGGTGGGCTGCACGGTGGTCATGTCCACCCCGCAGGGCCGAGGCAAGAACATCCTGTTCGCGGCCGTGGACAACTGCCAGCTCGGACGGCCCGCGCGGCCGGGCGATCACCTCGACATCCGGGCCCGCATGACCAACTTCCGGGGTGACAAGGGCAAAATCGCGGTCAGCTGCCAGGTCGGCGAGGAGATCCTGGTCTCGGCCGAGATGATGTTCGCCCTGACCGACCCGGCCACCTGACTTCAAGCGGTTGAAAAGGCCCTTGCCTCCCCGTCCTGGATAAGGGCCCAGAACAGCCGCCCCTGGCACTCGCCCCGATAAGGCCGTCCCTTTCGGTCCAGGGCGATGGCCCCGAAGTGGCGGTCGCGCTGGCGGCAATCGGCGAAGACCTGCTCGAAGCAGCGCTCCAGACCGCCGCAGACCAGACGGGCAGCCAGCGCCTCGTGCACGATCTCCTCCCCCAGCCCGGTGCAGCTGACCGCTCCCTCCGGGTCGGCGTAGTTGCCGGCCACGGTGGCCGAGTCGCTGACCCGCCCCACCGTCTCCTGGCCCCGGCCCCCGGTGGAGGTGGCCGCCGCCAGGCGGCCCTGATCGTCCAGGGCGCAGGCCCCCACCGTGCCCGACTTGTCGGACCAAAGAGCCGTCCCCGCCGGGTCGTAGACAGGAAAGCCTTGAGCGTGGGCCCAGGCCGTTGCTCCCTCGCCCGCCAGCACGGTAAAGGTCTCACTTTGCAGATGCTGAGCCAGCAGAATCGGGTTCTGCACCCGCTCCACATTGACCACCCCCGAGAACAGGCGAGAGCTTCCGTCCATCAGAGCCGCGCTCATGCGGACCCGGCCATCGGCCTGCAGCTTGGAGCCGGTGCCGGCGTTGAAGCGCGGATCGTCCTCCAGCCAGCGGACTGCCTTCACCACCGTCTCCAGCGCCGAATGCAAAGCCAGATAACGCCACGAGTGATGCACGCAAGCGAGCAAACCCGCCCGCATGGCCTCCAGCTTCTGAGCAGGCAGCTCGCGTTCGGTGAATCCCCCGTGGATGATCAGGGCGCGCACGGCACTATAGTGCAGGATTTTGACCCGCTCGTCAAAACCTTGTTAGATGGCCATCGAAAGCACCCTCGCCTACCCCGAAACGCGTCGCGAACCGGTCCGCGAGGTCTTGCACGGACGTGAACTGATCGATCCTTACCGCTGGCTCGAAGAAAGTGACAGCCCCGAGTCTGTAGCCTGGATGGAGGCCCAGAACCGCCTGACAAGGACCGCCCTGGACGGCTATCCGGCCAGGCCGGCCATTCACAAGCGGTTGGAAGAGCTGCTCTCCATCGGCTCGCTCAGCACCCCCTCGCCTCGCAAGAATCGCATCTTCTACTTCCGCCGCCACGGCACCCAGAACCATTCGGTCCTGTTCCTGCGCGACGACGACGGGCCCGAGCGGACCGTGATCGACCCCAACACCTGGTCAGCCGACGGAACGAGCTCGCTGGACTGGTATTACTCCAGCAAAGATGGTCGGCTGATCGCCTACGGCCGCTCCGAAGGGGGCGACGAAAAGAGCACGCTCTACCTGCTCGAGGTGGATACCGGTCGCCTGCTCGAAGATCAGATTCCCGATACCCGGGCCGCCAGCCTGGCCTGGGAGCCCGACCACAGTGGCTTTTTCTACAGCCGCTACCCTCCCGGCGAGAGCTATGGCCGGCGCATCTACTACCATCGACTGGGCCAGCCCTGGCAGGACGATCCCCTGATCTACGGCCAGGATCGAGCGCCCGAAGACTGGCCCTCGGTCAGTTTGTCCCCCGACGGCCGCTGGCTGGTGGTCTCGATCTCGGTAGGCTGGACCCGCACCGACGTCTACCTCTATGACCGCAACAACGAACGCTGGACCACTCTGGTGGAGGGCGTGGAGGCGATCTTTGGAGCCTCGGTGGTGGACGGCGTGCTGCACGTCAACACCAACTTCGAGGCCCCACGCTATCGGCTGATGACGGCCCCGGTCGAGTCTCCCGAGCGCGAGCACTGGCGCGAGCTGATCCCCGAGGCCGAGGGGGTGCTGGAGTGGGTGGGGCGCACCGGCCCTCAGCTGTTCGCCCTCTACGCCACGAATGCGGTGTCCCATCTCAAGCGCTTCAGCCTGGAAGGTGAGCCGCTAGGGGAGCTCGAGCTCCCGGCCATCGGCTCGGTGACGGGGGTCGGACGCGAATGGGACGGGCACGAGGTCTATTACGGCTTTTCCTCCTTCACCTTCCCTCCCCGCATCTACCGCTACGACCTCGATACCGGTGCGACCACGCTCTGGGGCCAGGTCGAAGCAGATGTCTCCCCGGAGGACTACCTGGTCGAGCAAGACTGGTACGAGAGCCGGGATGGCACCCGGGTACCGATGTTCCTGGTCTACCGCCGAGATCTGGTGCGCAACGGGCAGAACCCCACCTTGCTGAATGGCTACGGCGGCTTCAACGTGGCCATGAATCCCGACTTCTACCGCACCAACTTCCTCTGGCTTGAGGCCGGCGGGGTTTTCGCAATGGCCAACCTGCGGGGCGGCAGCGAGTTCGGCGAGACCTGGCACCAGGCCGGCATGCTGGCCAACAAGCAGAATGTCTTCGACGACTTCGTGGCCGCCGCCGAGCACCTCATCGCTCGCGGTTTCACCAATCCGGCCCGGCTGGCCATCAGCGGGGGCAGCAACGGAGGCCTGCTGGTGGGAGCGGCCCTGACCCAGCGGCCCGACCTTTTCCAGGCGGTGGTCTGCTCGGTGCCACTATTGGACATGCTGCGCTATCACCACTTCCGACTGGCTCGCCTCTGGATTCCCGAGTACGGGTCGGCCGACGATCCGGAGCAGTTCGAGTGGCTCCACGCCTACTCGCCCTATCACCGGGTCCAGGACAAGGTGGAGTACCCGGCCGTCTTGCTGACCACGGGAGTAGAGGACAGCCGGGTGGATCCCCTGCACGCGCGCAAGATGGCCGCCCGCCTGCAGCAGGCCAGTGGCTCGTCTCGGCCGGTGCTTTTGAGGGTGGAAATGCGCGCCGGACACGGAGCTGGCAAACCTTTGTCGAAGATTCTCGAGGAGAGCACGGACAAATTCACGTTCCTCTTCTGGCAACTCGGAATCCGTGAGGGAGGTCCGCTTGGCGATCGACAAGGAAAAGGATAAGTACCGCGCCTTCAACGACCGTGTCTCGGGCGAGGTCCACAAGGCCTCGCTGTCAGCTTCGGTCACGATCGGCGATAAGGTGCAGCGCATCCGCCTGCGCAACTCGGCCCTCCCCTCGATGATCCCTCCGGGGGCCACCATCGAAATCGAGCCCATCGTGTTTCACAAAGCCCGCTTCGGGCATGTGGTCTACGTCAAGCTCGAAAGCGACCTGGCCCTGCGTCGCTTTCTGCGGGTAGAGGTGATCCGCGAGATCGACTTCATCGTGGTCGTGCGCGAGAAGGCCAAACGAGTCGAGCGTCTGCCAGCCAATTCGCTGGTGGGCCGCGTGATCGCGGCCGAGTTCCAGGGCAAGCCGGTTCGCCTGTCGCACGGGGGCAACATCTTCGACTGGATGACCGACTTCGGGACCACCACCCCGTTCCACAAGATCAAGGCGCTGCTCCACAACTGGAAGGGGGACAAGCCACCGGTGGTGGCCGATCCCAACAAGAAGAAGAAGGCTGTCCGGCGAGCCCCCTCCAAATAGGCGAGTTACAATCATTCAACAAGCCAGCAACGTTGCGGCAATGACGCCAGGCTAGAATACTTCTCGGGGCCAAACGACAGAGATCGCGCCCCGCCGCCGCCTCTCCGGCTGCCAGCGCGGCCGTTAAAGTGAAGTGCTGAAGGTTTTGCAGTAAATTTGCGCCGACAGACTTGTATGGAGGCGCCCCCGAAGGACAGGCAAAACCTTCAGCACGTAACGGTCTACACATTTGTTGCTGGGAGGATCCGTCTTTGCAGTTCCGCCAGGGAGATCTGCTCTTTTGTCTGGAGAGCACCCTACCTCGTCCGGCCCGGCCCCACCCCGGCCCCATCCTGGCCGGAGGCCAGCAACCCGACGAGCATCTGCACCTGCTCGACGGCCCCGGGCAGCTCTACGAGTCGGGCAACTTCTTGTATCTCGAGGCCGAGCAGCCCACCTTCGTCTGGCATCCCGAGCACCATCGCCTGGCCCTGCCGGCCGGCACCTTTCGGGTGGTGCGCCAGAGACAGTATCAGCCTTGAGCTGGCAAGACGAGCTGGGGGAGCTGCCCATCCTGCGACTGCCCTCTGCCGACACCGGCTTCCTGGCGCGGGCCGAGCAGGCTTATGAGGAGCTGTCCGGGCTGCCCCGGGTGGCCCGCGCCTGGGGCTGGCTGATGCGCCTGGAAGAGCTCGACCCGGATGCTGGCGCGGCCCTGGCCGGGCAGCGTGCGGCCCAGGGCGGCAGCCGGCTGGTGCGCCGGCTGATGGCCCTGGAAGGGCTGCTGCAGGCCCTCTCCCCCGGCCTTCATCGACCCCCCGGCTTCGTGCGTCTGGCCCTGGCGGTGGGGCCCGAGCAAGAGATGCGCGACGGCGAGGGACGGCTGCACTCGCTGCACGGCCCGGCCCGAGGCTACGAGTACTGGGTCTGCGGTGAGCAGGTGGACCCGGTCTGGGTACTGGCCCCTCAGCGCAAGACACTGCAGGAGCTGACCCGGCTGCGCTCGCTGCCGGCCCGCCGCACGCTCCTGCCGCGCATGGGTCACGCTCGCGCCGTGGAGACCGGCTGGGCCAGGGTGGTCGATCTGGACCGCGATGCTACCGGCCACAGGCGACGGCTGCTCAACCTGGATCTCCCCGAAGACGAGCCCCTGGTGCTGGTGGAGGTGCGCTGCACGAGCACCCACCGGCTCCACTACCTGCGTGTTCCGCCCGGCACCCGAAGCTGCGCCGAGGCGGTGGCCTGGACCTTCGGCCTGGAGCGCGACGCCTACCGGCCGGTGGCCGAAGTCTGACGTTGAGTCGCTCGGGTCGGGCACGCAAGAGAGGCGGCGCCCGATCAGACGACTGACCCCGTAGCCCTCCTCCGGGAGGGCTTCTCCTTCTTTTAGCAGCGAGCCACGGTCAGGCCCTGCACGGGTGCGCCGGGGGGCACGAAAGGAAGGCTCAGTCGCTGCCACCATGGGGCAAAGCGCACCACCCTCCCGCGCCGGTCGTCCTTCACCACCCGGATGACCACATGGCGAAGCCTCCGAAAGACCGGGGAGGCCAGTGCCATCTCATCGCGCACACAGTATTCCATGGACATCGTACCCAACCGCTCGCTGGCCTCGCGCAGCAATCGGTCACCCTGTCCGTCGACCGGTGAAAAGGTGAGCATCCGGCACACGCCCATTGGCTCGAGAAACTCCTCCAGGCGCTCGAAGAAGCGACGCGTCAGCGCGGTGGGATCACTTTCGCCCGCGGCCGCGAAGGCCAGGTTGGGGGTGAGGCTGATGGGCAGAGCGGGCAGGTTGGCCGCCACGAAGTCAAAGCTGCCCTCCACCCCCTGCCAGACATCCGAGGCGACAAAGTCGACCGCAATGCGGTTCAGGCGCCCATTAGAGCGGGCCAGAGCCAGCGCGGTGGGGTTGACGTCGCTGCCCACCACCTGGGAAAAGCGCCGGGCCAGGCTGAGGGCGACCGCCCCGCAGCCGGTGCCCATGTCCAGAGCCCGCCGCCCCGAGACGTCGGCCGTCCGATCGAGCAGTATCCCCGTGTCGTCTCCCAGGTAGACGAACTCGCCCGGGGATCGCCGCGGAATCGAGCTCAACAAGTAGAGTCCGGCTGCGGCCGCCACCTGGACCATGGCTCCCTCTGGACCCAGCAGCCCGGCTCGGGTCAAGAGCTCTTGCTCGGAATCGCTCAGCAATCCGGCCGGGAGCGGCGTATGGCCCAGAAAGACCTTGCGCAGGGATAGAGCGCCAGCGGACACAGGGGCCGAAGCCAACCGCGGATAGCTGACCGCCGCCAGGCTGGCCGGGCATCCCCTCCACCTGCCATAGGCGTGCGCCAGATCCCGCAGCGGGTACACCCGGCGGGTGCGAAAGAGGGGAAGACTGGCCGTGGCCAGGTAGTCGTGCCGGTCAAGCAGACCGCGCAGCGCCTCCAACCCCTCCTGCGAGAACTCACCCCACATCGTCTGTCTTGTTGTACACACATCGGTTACAGGCCTTTACACCCCGGACACATCGCCCCGCACCCGACCTGATAGGATGCCCGGGACACCAAGCAGGAGGAAACCCGATGTCGACCATCTCCAGCCTCACCAGCCTGCCTCAGGCGGCCGCCAGCAAGTCTCGCAAGGAAGCGGCCAGCTCGCAGGCCCAGGACGTGGTGGTTCTGCCCGCCAACGCCCGCTCGCTGGAGGAGGCCCGCCAGGAGATCGACAAAGCCCGCGCCCTGATGAAGGAGCTGGGCGGCCGCGTTACCCGCGACCTGCCCGCCACCGGCGCGGTCAAGGCCCGGCTTGACGGGGCCGCCCGCGAGAAGCTGCAGGAAGCCGGGTTCCGCGTGGTGGAAGACCCCACCGTCAAAGCCTTCCCCCAGCGCCCGACTCCGAAGGCTCCCCTGGCCCCGGGCTGGCTCCTCAACGGGCTGGACGCTGCCCAGGAAGCCTCCAGGGCTGCCCTCGAGGGCAAGGTGGACATGTCCGAGCCGCTGACCTGCAGCCAGCCGGAGGGCCTCTCCACGGCCGAGTCCCCCATCCGCTGGGATCTCGACGAGCAGCCCGGCTTCCGCCCTTTCCAGCCCTTCATCCGTCGCGAGCGCACGGTGCAGGGCGAAGGACCCAGCGACTTCGTGGGCCAGCTGCCCACCACCGGCAAGGGGGTCACCATCGCCGTGCTGGACACCGGGCTCTATCCCCACCCCGACTTTGAGGATCGCGTGCTGACTCTGGTCAGCGCCACCGGGGAGGCCCGCTTCCATCCCGACGCCATGGGCCACGGCACCCACGTGGCCGCCGACGCGGCCGGCAGCGGCAAGCTTTCGGGCGGCCGCTTCAAGGGCCCGGCCCCGGACGCTCACCTGGTGGGTATCCAGGTGCTCAATGGCGAGGGCGAGGGCTCGATGTCGGAAGTGATCGAGAACCTGACCGCGGGCGTCAACTGGATGGTGGAGAACAAAGAGCAGTATAACATCAAGGTGGCCAACCTCTCGCTGGGCCTGCCCCTGGTAGAGTATCAGCGCAGCTGGTTTGGGCCCTCCACCCTGTATGACCCCATCGGCGCCGCCATCAACCGGGCCGTGGAAGCAGGTATCACGGTGGTGGTCGCGGCCGGCAATGACGGCAGCGACCCGGGCACCATCAACGCTTCCCCGGCCATCAACGACAACGTGATCACGGTGGGCGCGCTGGATACCCAGAACACCCGCGACCGCTCCGACGACCGGGTGGCCGATTTCTCCAGCCGCGGACCCACCCCCGACGGGCGCGTCAAGCCGGACATCCTGGCCCCGGGCGTCAACATCATGGCGGCCAACTCGCCGGGCAGCATCATCGAGCAGCAGAACGAGCAGATCGCCATGATCCGCCAGGAAGTCGAATCCATGAGCGCCCGCCAGCTGCAGATGATGGCCTACAAGCTGGTGCGCGCGGGCATGGCTCCGCCCGAGCTCTTGCGCGTTCACCCCGAAGATCTGCGCGAGTCCATGCTCGAGGGCATGCAGACCCACGCCACCCACGGCCGCAACGAGGGCGGTGCGGCCTACATGGCCATGGACGGCACCTCGATGGCCTCTCCCATCGTGGCCGGCGTCTGCGCCGCCGTGCTGGAAGCCAATCCCAATTTGAGCCCAGACCAGGTCAAGACGATCCTGATGAAGACCTCCGACCGGCTGCCGGGTGTGCGGGCCAACGATCAGGGCGCCGGCGTGCTGAACGCTCAGAAAGCGGTGGCGGTCGCCAGCCAGTTAGCCCAGCGGGCTTAGAGGATTGAGAGGGGTTGGCAGCCAGCCGGGCTCGCGACTTACTCGCCTGTCCTCCAGGCATTGCCCTGGCGAACCGCCCGACCCTCGCGCTCGAGCTTGAGCAGATGAGCCAGCAGGGACCTGCGGGCCAGCTCCGCCGCCGGTCCCTGCACGTCGGCGTAGGCCCGCCCTAGAAGCTCGGGCAGCGAGCCCGGCAGGGCCTGCAGCACCTTGCGCTCGCGCTCCAGGCGGTGAGCCAGGAGTTTGCCCGGCAGGTCCGAGCCGGGGCCGAAGGGCGGGCCGTGGGCACTGACGATCAGGCGTGGCGACAGGGCCCGAATCCGCTCCAGGCTGGTCAGGTAGACGGCCATGTCGCCCCCGTCCTCGGGGTCAATCAGGATGGTCCCGTAACCCGCCGTCAGATCCCCCGCCAGCAAAAGGCCGCGCCCCTGGTGCCAGAGGCTGAGGTGCCCGGGGGCGTGACCCGGAGTGTGCAGAGCCACCCAGTCACCCCAGCGTTCGCCCTCCTCCACCAGCCGGTCCACCGCAAAACTGAGGCGGCGAGCCGTCTCCGGGTGGGCCGCCAGGGGCAATCCCCAGCTACGCGCCGCCAGGGCGCCGGCCACATGGTCAGGGTGGTGATGGGTGAGCAATACCTCGCTCACCGGGAACTCGTCCAGGGCCTGGCGCAGGCGCTCCAACTCGCCCGACAGGGCCGATCCCGGGTCGACCAGCACCGACCCCGCCAGGCACGTCATGGTGGCCCGGGCCGGGGGCAGCGTGGCGCTCTCCTGCGTCAGACAGCGCAACACCGGTGAGAGCGGGATGGTAGGGCCCGGGACGCCCGTGCCGTGAGGCATCTCCTCCAGCAGCGCCGCCGCCTCTCGGGGAGACCGCGCCAACAAGGTCTCCAGGGCCGACAGCGTGGGGGCCACCAGAAAGATGGAGCCTTCCCGCCAGGCCTGCAGCGCCTCCTCCACGGCCCACCAGCGCCCCCCGCTGGCCTCACCCGGCCAGACCTCGGGCTCCTCCTCGTCGGTCAGCTCGAGCAGAAAGAACTGAGTACGAAAACGACGCGGCATGTAGGGCGGCGTGATGCGCACCCCGGCCTTGATGAAGCGCGAGGCGTCCAGCCTCTCCAGCCTGGCGCTCCGGTCGAGCACCGCCCGGCGAAGCTCGGGCGAGGCCGGGCGGTCGGGCAAAAGGCCAACCTCCTCCAGCAGCTCCCGAGCGGCACAGGCCGCCAGCTCGTCGCCACTGTCGACGAGGGTGGCCCGGTCGCAGTCTTCCAAGACTCCGCCCGGGAAGGAGTGAAAGCCCGGCAGAAAGCGCAGCGAAGGGCTACGCTCGAGCAAGAAGACGCGACCCGAGCGCACCGGGATGACACCAGCCGAAGCGAGCATGGACCGACGTTCTTGCTCAGGGACCGCGAGCCTCCTGAGGCCTCGGAATCAGATCAGAGGGGGTTGCGAACCTTCAGGCAGGGAAATCGACTGAAATCTCGATCGGCACTCCACAGCTCGCGCACTCCCGAGAAGAGACAGAGCGCTGCGATTCGCCCATCGTGAACCCTGGATCCGGCAATCCGTCCGGCCTGCAGGAGGCGTTTGAGCTCTGCAAAGCAGGTTGGTCCCTCGGAGAGTAACACCAGGCCTGGTGACTCGAGCCAGGCATCGACTGCATCAAGAGCGATGGTCAGGGGTGTGGGAGGGTTGTAGATACGAGGATGGGTGACAACGAAAGCGCGTCCCGGCAGATCTGCGCGTTGGCTTCGAGCTCGTTCGTCAGCCTGGGCGATTCCATGGCCGTGTTTGCATGAGTTTGTAGCCAGAATCCTCTCGATGGGAGTACACGAGAAGGTTCGTGTCGACGGCAATCAAGCTCCGTGCCCATCATAAATCAGGCCGCGAACCGTATCCCAGGAGCCGTCCGCGAGGTCAGGGTGGAGCCCCTCTCCCCTGAATGTGACCTTGCGCAATTGGAAAAGCTCCCGGCCTTCCTCTGGCGCTCCTCAAGCACTCTGCGCAGGCCCTCCTCGACCAGAGCCCTCACAGTACTGCCCTCACTGGCAGCCTGTCTGCGCACCTGCTCGAGAAGCGAATCTGGAATCTCCACGGTTGTCTTCATCCATCTAGATGTATCATTCCCCCCATACTGCCGTCAAGATCGCAGGAGGCCTTCCAGGATACTGGCCCTTTCGAGTGGTGGCCTTCCCGGCAATAGAGCAGCAGTCTCGCACCTGGCCAGTTTGCCCTGCGTAAGCGGCTAGCAATGGTCCTCTCTTAGCAAATTAAAACTTCGCGTATAGTGGCTGCGACCCGATTCCAGGAACTGGCGTGCTAGACAGTCTGAGGAACCTCGCCCGCGCGCGCCGAACCCGCCTAACATGAAACCTGCCCGTCTGTGCGAGATCACCTGCGGCCAGACCGACGCCCGCCTGATGGCCCCCGGCGACCGGGCCCGAGGCTTCGTGGGCAAGCGCGGCCGAGGCTGGCTACTCGAGGTGCACCACCCTGACCCGGCTCGAGTCGAGCCCCCCTGTCCCCACTATGGCCACTGCGGGGGATGCTCGTGGCAGCACCTGAGCTACCCGGCCCAGCTCGCCTACAAAGCCGAGACTGTCCACCGCCTGCTGGCGGCCGAGAGCGCGCTCCCCCCGGTGGCCTCGCCCAGCCCCTGGCTCTACCGAACCAAGGTCGAGCTCAGCTTCGGACCCTGCGGAGAGCTGGGCTTCATGCGCCAGGGGCGCTGGAACCAGGTGTGCCCGGTGGACGGTTGCCTGATCGGCCCGCCCTGCAACCAGGCCGCCCTGCAGGCCACGCGCGAGTGGCAGAAGCGCCACGCCCTGCCGGGCTGGGACGCTCGGGCCCAGACCGGCCTCTTGCGCTGGCTGGTCCTGCGCCACTCCAGCACGACCGGCCAGTGGCTGGCCGTGCTGGTGGCGCAAGGCGAGGTGCCGGCGGCCGAGCTGGCAGGAAGACTCACCGAGCGGGGCGCCACGGGGGTGCTGCTGGCCCGCCAGAGCTCCACAGCCGGAGCGGTGAAGCCGGACAGTGTCGAGCTGCTGTCCGGCCAGGACGAGCTGATCGAGCGGCTGGGCGAGCTCAGCTTTGAGCTCTCCTGGCGCTCGTTCTATCAGGCCAATCCCCCGGCGTACCTGCGCCTGCTCCAGACCGCCAGGGAATGGGCGGGCCCGGTGGAGCGCCTGCTCGACCTCTACTGCGGAATCGGCACCATCGGCCTCTTTCTCGAGCCGAACCAGCTGACCGGGGTGGAATCGGTTCCCGAGGCCATCGAGAACGCCCGGGCCAACGCCCTGCGGAACCAGCGCTCGGGGAGCTTCGAGGTAGCCGCGGCCGAGGAGTGGACCGACCTCGACTGCGATCTGCTGGTGCTCGATCCGCCCCGCTCAGGGTGCCATCCGAAGCTGATCAAACGGCTGGCCGCGGAAGGCCCGCAAACCCTGCTCTACGTCTCGTGCAACCCGGCCCGGCTGGCCGAGGAAATGCGCGTGCTGGGCCAGCGCTATCGACTGGAGCGCCTGCAGTGCTTCGACTTCTTCCCTCAGACCCCCCACATCGAGGCTCTCTGCCTCTTGCGCCTTAAGCTTGCCGGCTGACACGAGCTCGCAGCTCAATCGAAGAGCCCGTCCAGCCTGAGCTCAATCTGGCAATCGCGGTGGAGACTCAAGCGCGCCTCCCGGCGCTCCACATATCTTCCCTCGTCTCGCACGAGAAGACTCACCTGATGGGCTTCGGGATCGACGATCAGATAGTAGGCAACCCCGAGCCCTTCATAGGCTTCCCGTTTGTAGAGAAGGTCCTTGGAGCGCGTGGACGGGGAAAGGATTTCTACCACCAGGGCCGGAGCCCGGGTGATGAATTTCGAGGAACCCTCGTCGCAGGTGACCAGGAGGTCCGGGCGGAAAACCGTGTCCTCGGCCGCCACCCAGTCGATTTCGTAAAGAACTTCACAACGTCGGCATCCCCCCGCTCTCAGGGCCTCGTCGAGCCGCTGGAACAGCCTGCCGCTGATGCGCTGGTGAAGGCGATCCGCCGACGGGCTCATGGCGATGGGAACCCCGGACCAGAGCTCCCATTGCCCTTCCCAGAGCTGATAATCATTGACTTTGTAGTGAGGGATGTAGCGGGGCACCATGCCCACACTATACCAGATGCCTGAGCCCTCAGGTTAAACTGATGCGCACCCGCTCGGCCGGACGGCGCAGGCTGTAAGCCACGAGCCGACCGAGTTGCACCAGGTACTGGCGGATCACCTTGAAGTCGAGCTTGCTTTGACCCGCCTTGCGGTCGGTGAAGACGTAAGGCACCTCCACGAAGGTACGGTAATGACCGCGCACCAGCACCTCCAGGCCGATCTTGAAACCAATCGGGTCGAGCGTAACCCCGTCGATCACCTGGCGGCGGAAGACCAGATAGCCCGAGGTGACATCGCGCACCGGGCAGATGGCCTGACCCAGAAAGCAAGCCACCCTCGAGATGATCTGGCGGCGCAGCGGCCAGTCTCCCATCCCCCCGCCGGGCACGTAGCGCGAGCCCACGGCCACGTCGGCGCCACCCTCGGCCACCATCCGCACCATGGTAGGCAGGATGTTCCAATCGTGGGACATGTCGGCATCCATGACGGCCAGCAGGTCGCCGGTGGCGCGTTTCCAACCATCGATCACGGCCGAGGAGAGGCCCAGCTTGCCGCTGCGGTGCACCGGAAGCACCTTGTGCTCGCGGGCCAGCTCGTCGGCCAGCTCTCCGGTGCCGTCCGGAGAACTGTCGTCCACGATGACCAGCTCGTAGTCGATGCCGGTGCGCGCAAGCACGCCACTGAGGCCTTCCACCATCGCTCTCAAGCCCTCGCGCTCGTTGTAGGTGGGGATGACCAGCGAGATCTTCACAAGGTGATGACCTTCCAGGCCGTCAGCAAGTGCTCGCAGATGTTGTCCATGTCGGCGATGGCGCCCACTTTGATGGATTCCTCAATCTTGTATTCGTCGACCGAGAGCACGCACACCATGACGCGCACGCCCTGCTCGCTGAGCACCATGAGATCGCTCAGCACCGAGGACCCCTCGGCGGCCAGGTGGACGGCCTCGTTGATCAAGACGAGCGAGCGAGGCTTGACCCGATTGTGCACCATGGCCTGCAGCAAGAACTTGAGCAGCCGCTCGCCCAGCTCGGGATTGCCGTGGCCGAGCACCCTGGAGCCCAACAAGACCACGATATTCTTCTGAGAGCTGGCGGGTGAGACCTTGGCAGTCTGGGTCTCCTCGAGCTCGGCGAAGTCCCCGCGGATCATGCGCAGGTAATAGTTGAGGTCTTTCTCGGCAAAGGTGGGGGGCATGGAAGGTGTCATGGGGCGGAAATCCTCAGCCGGTCTGCCTGGGGAGCGCCCAGCACCCGGCGGGCACCCTGGAACTTGTAGTCATAGTCGGTCAGCGGGCTGGTGTCCACCCCCAGGCTGCCCGAGGCGTGCAGCATCTTGCCCTGCCCCATGGAGATGCCCACGTGGGTGATATCGCTCTGGCTCTTGCCGAAGAAGAGCAGATCGCCGGGGGCCAGCTCCTTGCGACCCACGGGAGCGCCGATTTCATACTGCTGGTCGGCATCGCGAGGCAGCTCGTAGCCGTGCAGGCGGTAGACGGCGTAGACCAGCCCCGAGCAGTCGATCCCCTGGCTGGACATGCCACCCCAGAGGTAGGGGGTGCCGGTCAGCTGAGCAGCGCTGTCCACCACGGCGCGCCCGTCCGGGGCGGGGGCCACGCCGTCCAGCGCCACGGTCACAGCCTTGACGTAGACCGGCTCGCTCCGGCCAGGGAGGAGCACGGGCAGCCACTCGGCCGCCGGATCTTCGGTGGGGGCTTTGACCAGGCGGGTGCCCAGGTAGGCCCAGCTGACGACCTCGCCCTGGGGACCGGGCTCATCGCGCAGCGCCGTCTTGGCCGCCCGCACGGTGACCGCCGCGGGCAGATCGCTCTGGGTGCCGGTGACCAGGTGCTTGCGCAACATCCAGCCCGGGTAGCCCTCGGGGGTGCGGTATTGCTCGGTCACCAGGACCCGAGCCCACTCGCCCGAGGTCTTGAGGATCAACACCCGATCCCACATGAAGACCTGGGTCACCCGCTCGGCGCCGTGCGAGGGAGAGCCGTGCACGCTGGCCACGCTGACCGCCACGCGGGCTTCCTGCCCCCGGGCGGCCTGCACCTGCACGGTCAGGCACCCGAGCAGGGAGATCCAGGCAAAGAGCAGAGTGTGCCGGGTCATTTCAAGTCCTTCTTGTCGGGAATCTTCAACATCTCGCCCTGGAACAGATCGTAATTGGGACCTTTCAGCCCGTTGGCGCGAGCCAGGGCTTTGAGAATCTTGGGGTCGCTGCTGCCATAGTACTTCTCGGCGATGCGCCCGAGCGTGTCGCCCGCCTTGACCTTGTGACTGCGAGCCTTGCCAGGAGTCGACGGTGGTGGCGGCGAGGGGGCCGCCAACGGCGTGGGCTCGGGTGTAGGGGAGCTCATCAGCTCCTGGTCGATGACCTGCATGGCAGCCAGATGCTGCTCGAGGTCGGTCAGCCGCTTGGAGAGAGCATCAAGTCGCTTGATCACTTCCTTGTCGCCGGAGCCCGAGCCGCCTGATTGCACCACCGTAGCCCCCGGCCGGAAAATGATCAGGGCCAGCAGGTTGGCCAGCAAGAGCAGCACCACCAGGGTATCGCGCGGCTGCCAGGTCGGGCGCCGCAGCATGCGCTGGATCTTCTCCAGCGAGCGCTCCAGATAACGTTCCTTGAGGTGCTCGTCGGCACGGACGGGGACGGACTCCTGGGTCACTTCCTTGAAAGTCTCCTTGCCGTAAATGCGAAAACCAGGGCAGGCGGCCAGCTGGCCACCTGCCTCCGTATAGAAGCTCCGGTCGCGCTGGGTGGGGTCTTCCACGTAAAGCATCTGCCAGGAGTCGCGAAACTGGGCTTTGTGGACCTCGCGCTCCTCGCTGGAGAGCTCGAGGCCCGTGCCGGGATGGGTGTGGAACCAGCCCAGAATTTGCAGGTCGGGATAGCGGTGACGGGCGATCCGACGGGCATACTGGAAGACCCGCGAGGTGAAGCGGCCAGCCTCTTCGCTGATGCCGCACTCCACCGCTTCCTCCACCAGGACATACTTGCCGTCTCGAGCCATCCGGCCGAGCAAGAGGCCGGCCAGCTCACGGGAAGTGTCCTTGAGGGCGAACTGCTCCACGGCCCGGAACAGGTCGTAACGCAGGTAGATGCGCGGCTCGGTGCCGGCCTCCTGACCGACCTGAAAAAAGTCGGTGGGCTCGACCATCTCTGCCGAACGGGTATCGGCTCGGGCTTGGGAGGAGGCCACGCTCAACTGCCCACCTACGCTCGCGCGGGCTCGGGCTGGGGAGCCCGCAGCAGCGACTGCTCGGTGCTGGCCGCGAAGAGATGCATCTTGCGCGTATCAAAAAGTAGCTGTACCGTCTCCCCCACTCTCACGACCGAATGGGCATCCACCCGGGCCACGAACTGATCCTGCCCACTGGCGGCGTACAGGTAGATCTCCGATCCGAGCGGCTCGACCACCTCCACCGTGGCCGATACCGCCGAGGCAGGCCCGTCGCTGGGAAAGGTGCTCTCGTGGATGTCCTGCGCGCGCATGCCCAGCACCACTTCGGTTCCGACCGCGCTCTCCAGCCCGTCGCGCCGCTCGGCCGGTACCTCCAGGGTGAAGCCCGAGGCGACCACCTCGATGCGCCCGTCGTTTTGAGCAAGCTTGCCGGGAAAGAAGTTCATCCCGGGGCTACCGATGAAACCGGCCACGTACTTGTTGGCCGGGTGCTCGTAGAGAGCCAGAGGAGTGTCCATCTGCTGAATCACCCCGTCCTTCATCAAGACGATGCGATCGCCCAGCGTCATGGCCTCGACCTGATCGTGGGTCACGTAGACCGTGGTGACTCCCAGCGTGCGGTGCAGCTTCTGAAGCTCGGCCCGCATCTGCACCCGCAGCTTGGCATCGAGGTTGCTGAGCGGCTCGTCCATCAAGTAGACTTGAGGCCGGCGCACGATGGCCCGACCCATGGCCACTCGCTGACGCTGGCCGCCCGAGAGCTCCTTGGGCTTTCGCTGCAACAAGTGAGCGATACTGAGCAACTCGGCTGCGTTCTTGACCCGCTTGTCGATCTCGTCCGGGGCGAACTTTCGCAGTCGCAATCCGAAGGCCATGTTCTCGTACACGTTCATGTGCGGGTAGAGGGCATAATTCTGGAATACCATGGCGATGTCGCGGTCTTTGGGGGACACGTCGTTGACACGTCGCTCGCCAATGAAAATGTCCCCGCTGGAGGCCTCTTCCAGCCCGGCGATCATGCGCAAGGTCGTGGACTTCCCGCACCCCGAGGGGCCGACCAGCACCAGGAACTCGCCGTCTTTGATCTGCAGGTTGGCGTTCTTGACCACGTGGACCTCACTGGGGGTATGGCCAGGGCGCCAAAACTCAAACCACGCCTTCTTAAGGGGGGTCTTGCCCTGAAAAACCTTATTGACGTTGACCAGACGGACTTCAGACACGACGTTCTCCAGGGATCGCAGGCCCGCGCCTCAGCGCGGCTCGGGCCAAAGGGAGTCGTTTGGCGGAAGCGCGTTTTCTCCTCAACCGCGGGACATCCCTCTTCGCGTCAGTTGGTGGCCTCTCTGCCTTTCAAGAACATGTCCGCGTCAGCCAGCTGCTTTTGCTGGATATCGCCACCCTCGCGAGCAGCCAGGAAGGCGTCATAGCGGATCAAGCCCTTGCGCCGGTCCTCGTCGACGTTGAGATATTCAAGACCGATCAGCACCTTGCGGCGATCCTTCTCGCGACACCAGACCACCTTGGCGTCCAGATTCAGCTCGGGCATCGTGCTCGAATCGAGCTCAAGGGTAATGTTGACCTGCTTACCCACCTGCAGGCTCCCCTCGGCTTCGAGTTGCATGCCGTGCATGCTGAAGTCCACCGTCAGGGCTCGGTAGCCAGGCAGCTCGGGGCTGAGCACCCGAATGCTGGTGACATAGCGGCGGCTGCGCCGGCCGGCCGTGCCAGAATGATTGCTCCGGGGAGCCGACTTGAGTCGCTTTTTGATCTCGCCCAGCGCCTCCTCGGTCAGCCCGGTCTCGCCGACACACAGGAAGCCACCTCCCGGATTGGGCCGGCTGGTGATGATCTTTGCGTTCATATTGACCTTTTGCATCTGGCCGGGCTTGTCCGGCAAGGGAACGTCGAGCCGGATGGAGATCACCCGACCCGGCTGCTGGGCCCTCTTCATGAGGAAACTGATGGTCTTGCCCTCAGAGTCGACAAACTCGACGAGTGGGGGACCGAACAGACCAAACATTATCGGTTGGCGTTCCGCCTCTTCCGGCAAGCTTTGGGAGGAGACAGACACTCACCCCAAGCACAAGCTCGGTTCCGTTCGAAAGTCGCGACTTCCTGCCTGACGGCCCTCCAGCTGACGGATCTGACGAAGCCAGTCGACCAGCGAGAGGCTGAGCCCCGCCAGGGTGGGCACCTCCCAGCGCCGGGGGGTACCCACCAGGAGTAACCAGCGGCACCGGTCGGGGACCAGGCGCAGTTGATAGCCTCGACTCCCCCCCTCCAGGGTCACGCGATGGGTGCGGATGCGAGCGCGCCATTCCCGGCCAGGCACCTCGCGCACCAGCCAATTCAGGGCTTGATCGGCGTAGAATTGCAGCAAACTGGCCTCGACGGCGCGGCAGGGGGAGAGCGCTTCGACCGATTCGGGCCCGCCCGCCGCCAGCGCCCGCTCAAGGCAGCGCGGGCTCATGGGAAGGGGGAGGCGCCAGGGCGTGGAACTGGTGGCGCCTGGAGGTGCCTTATGACTCTTGCAACCAATGTAAAAGCTCCCGATTTCGAGCTGGTTTCCAACAAGGGCGACAAAGTCCGCCTTTCCGAGCATCTGACCAGAGGGCCGGTGGTGCTGGCCTTCTTCCCGCTCGCCTTCACCGGGGTTTGCACCACCGAGATGTGCGAGCTCCGGGACATGATGAGCGACCTGAACAGCCTGGGCGCCCAGGTCTTCGGGCTCAGCGTCGACAGCCGCTTCGCTCTGGACGCCTTTGCCCAGAAGAACGAGCTGCAGTTCCCGCTCCTGTCCGACTTCAACAAGGAGGTCGGTCAGGCCTACGGAGTGCTCTATGAAGACTTCCTGGGCATGAAGGGCGTGCACAAGCGCTCGCTCTTCGTGGTCGACAAGCAGGGAACGATCCGCTACAGCTGGATGAACGAGAAGGCCGGTGAGAAGCCGGATCTGGCTCCCGTCAGGGAAGCCCTCAAGAAACTCTGATCCGGTCAGGCTGATTGGAGGAGCTGTTCGCATCAACTCTGCCAGGGGGCGCGGAGGAATCCTTCGCGCCCTCCTGGAGGCCCTGAATTTTGCCAAAGTGGATCTTCTGGTTTACAACCTGGATCGCGCTGGTGTGTCAGACTGTGGCCATGATCAGCAGCGTCAGCGCGGTCCCGCTTTCCTGGCCCCAGAGGCTGCGCACCGCTCCCTCCAGCCGTGAGCTGACCCTGGGCCCGGTGCCCCGCGGCTTTGTGGCCGTGGACCCGAGCGACGGCTCGCTGGCCTACTCCGGTCCCTCGCTGGTCAAGCGGCGACTGGAGGCCAACCAGGTGCGCCTGGTGGTGATGCGCCACGGCCAGTCGCAGTCCAACGCCGACTCCGAGCAGCAAGGCCAGATCTTGCTTTACGGCCAGAGCGAAAGCCCGTTGACGCCATTGGGCCGAGAGCAAGCTCGAGATTGCGCGTCCGAGCTCTACCGGCAGCTGGGAGGCGACTCCTGGTTGCAGCAAGCGATGGCGGATCCACGCCAGTTGCCGGTTTTTGTCTCCAGCCCCGTCAGCCGGGCCTCCGAGAGCGCCGAGTTGCTCGTCGATCACCTCAAGGAGCGGGTCAAAGTTCTGGGGGGGCCGGAGGCTGCCTCGCGCCTGGCACCCTGGCTGCAGGTCCATACCGACCCGCGCCTCCTGGAGAGCCACTTCGGGCGCTTCGAGACCCGACCCCTCAGTGAGGTGGAGCGAGAGTACCCCGACTTTATCGCCCACTGGCGCCCCCCCGAAGGGCTGGGCACCGACTTCCGCCACCGCTTCCCGGGCGGCGAGAGCCGCTCGGATGTGATGAACCGGATGACCAGCTTCCTGGATAGCCTGGCTTTGCTCTACCCGGGCCGCACCGTCTGCGTGATGGGTCACGGAGAGTCACTGCTGGGGGCCCGGGCAGTGCTGGGGCTGATCCCTGAGCAAGAAGGCAAACTGCGCGCCCAGGGTGGCCTTCAGAACGCTACCCCCTACTGGCTGATCGGGCAGAGCAGGTAATCCATCGCCAGTATCACTTCACTTTACATTTTGGTAGCATCTCGACCCCCATCCCCGGGTTACCCTTTGAAGCGTGCAAGTGAATACGCTTTCGATGTCTCCCACGCTCTCGCTGTTGCGTCCTCAAACTTCGGCAGCACCCTGGCAACCCGTCGACCGCTTCGAGCCCTCCAGAGCGGATGACGCGGCCCTGTTCAAGTCGCTGCGTCAGATGGCGGCCCAGCGGCCTTACTACGACGCCAGCGCCGACCGGGAGAGGCAAAGGACCTACTACGGCGATCTGGCTTCCCGCATCGAACGGCTCACCCCGCAGGAAACCTATCGAGAGCTCAGTACGCTCGTGGGGCGCACTCACACCACCGAGCTCCCCTACAATCCATCCGAGACCCTTTACCCCTGGGTCGACCTGCGTCCGGATGGCCAATTGCACAGCATCTACTCGGGCTCTCGGACCGATGCCGCCTCGCTGATCGAAGACGATAAGCGCCGCCAGGCCGAGCTCGACAAGGCTTTGAAAGAAGCCCGCGAGGCCGCCCTGAAGGAGGGGCGCGACCCTGAGCAGGCTGTCAAGGACGCTTACCAGGGCTTCCACCTCAACTGCGAGCACGTAGTACCCCAGTCGTGGTTCGACAAGCGCTCTCCCATGCGCGGGGACCTCCATCACCTCTTTGCCTGCGATGTCGACTGCAACTCGCTACGGGGGAACTCGCTCTACACCGACTTTCCCGAGAAGGTCGGAGGCGACTGCGGCAAGAAGGCCGACGACCAGAACCGCTTCGAGCCGGCCGCTGGCAAAGGCGCAGTGGCCCGGGCCACGCTCTACTTTCTTCTGCGCTACCCGGGCCAGGTAGGCGACGAGGGCGGCGAATATCGACAGGCCGACATCCCCACCCTGCTCAAGTGGCACCGCGAGGACCCGGTGAGCGACTATGAGCGCCACCGGAATGCTGCCATCGAAGGCAAACAGGGCAACCGCAACCCTCTGATCGACCATCCCGAGTGGGTCGATCGCATCGACTGGAGCCTGGGGCTGGGCAGGCACTGACCGATCGGGCCGGAATGAGCCCGCATGGTCATGAGCGATCTGGTCACGGCCCTGATCCGGGTTCAAGAGGTGCGCGATACCTGGCTGGCGGAGCACAGCCTGCGCGTTTCCTGTCTGGCCAAGTTGCTGGCCGAGACGCTCAACCTGGGACGCGAGTTCGCCGAGGAGGTGGCCTGCGCCGGCTACCTGCATGACCTGGGCATGCTGGGAGTGAGTGAGAGCGTGTTGACCATTCCGGGCAGCCTGACCGAGCCCGAGATCGTCGAGGTGCGCCGCCATCCCGAGTTGGGCTATCAGATCCTCGACAGGCTGCAAACCCTGCCCCAGACCGTGGCCCTGGCGGTTCTGCACCACCACGAGCGCTGGGATGGCTCGGGCTATCCGAGCGGATTGAAGGGCGAGAGCATCCCGCTGGCCTCGTTCATGATCAGCCTGGCCGAGAGCTGGGACGTGATGACCCATACCCTGCCGTATCGTGACGCGCTGGCCCCGGCAGAGGCTCGCGAGCGCATTTTGCGAGCGGCGGGTAAGCAGTATCATCCTGAGCTGGCGGGGGTGTTCTGCGAGCTACCGGTGGTGGGACTTGCTCGCTAATGTGCTCGCACTTTAGAGGTCCAGCCGCAACCCCCCATGTGGTGTCGGAGGGAACCTCCGCCAAAACAAAACCGTAACAATTCGGATACACACGCGTTACAGAAGGTGACTCGGCTTCACGCGTGCTTGCGCCGTGTCCGCTAACGTGGTCCAGAGAGACAAACCCTGAAAGAGAAGGGCGACATGAACCGGGCAGGCCCTCTTCCCCCGTCCTTTGAGGACTGGAGATCGAGGGTGGCAGCTTGCACACGGACGCAGGACTTGCCTTGACGCATCGGACAAAATTCAGGCGCTTGTCTGCCCGCCCCGCTCAGGTTCTGAACAAGAGGCATCCCAATGCCCGGGAGGTTCACGATGATTGTTACCGGCCTGCGGACGTCACCGGCCCGCCCCAGCCTTTCCTCCTCCACACCAACGACGGCAACTCCAGCGTCCGACCCCAAAGACCAGATCTCGCTCGAGCGCACGGAGCTCTGGAAGGCCATTAAGAACCCCACGCTGGTCGCCACCGCGGCCTGCACGGTTGCGGCCAGCGCGCTTGGCAGGATGGGCGGGTGGGTGGGAGGGCTCGCGGGCGCCACGGCGGCCTATGTCACCGGGCCTCTGGTGGGCGGCGCCATCGGAGGTTACCTGGGCTTCAAGCTCGGGATGAAGCTGGGTGAGAACAAGGGCGGGTTGGGTCTGCTCATCATCGTGTTGACCTCGGCGGTGGGGGCAAGCGTGGGCATTGCGGGCGGTCACTATGCGGGACTGGTGGCGGGCGCCTACGCCGGCTACCAGGGAGGGCTGGCGGGCGCGGCCGCGAGCGCATTGAGCCTGGGCCCGATGGCCTTCGGCCTGAGCGCATTCGGGTTTGGCAAGCGCGAGCTGAAGACTCACCCCGAGAAGTATCCGCAGCTGCTCAAGAACATCGACGAGGCGAAGAAGCAAGCGGAGCGGAAAGCGGCACCCCCTGAGTGACCTGAGGCGATCGGGAGGGAATCGTTCCCGCCTCCTGGTTGATCTTCATGAGACGTGACGAGTGCACCCGGTGGTGTTGTTCACACTTGCGGACCGGGTCCCCGGCTCTCCCCAGCCTGGGAGCGCTTCTCGCTCGTCATCGTGGCGGTCGTCTCGATGCGTACGGTCGGGGCAACCTTCTCCTCACCGTTGACCAGGTATTCCTCGGCAACGGTGTGCATTTTTTGCCAGGCGATCCAACCGGTCTGAGGCTCCACGCCAAGGCTCCAGACCGTGTGCGAGCGCGACTCGAGAAAGTAAGGTGCGCTAACGGGCTGACTCGAGCGCAGGACGGAGTTGAGATCGAGCTCGACGACGACCAGGGAGTCCTCCGCCCGGGCCAGCGTTCCCCTGCCCTGGACCACCGATTCGGCTGGAATTACGGCTTGAGCCCCCCGCACGGTCGTCCTGGCGGTCTGGGCCACCTCCCAACTGTCTCCCACGGCTACGGTCGAGAGTGGAAAGATGGCGGGTTGCTGATAGAGGGGGTTGAAGTGCACCAGGGGCTTGCCGTCGAAGCTAACCATCTTTTGCTCACAGCGCGGCGAAACCGAGAAGTCTGCCACCTGGCCCTTGAGAAACGCCGGCTGGGAGTCGATCACTTGCACCTGCTTGACAATTCCGCGCACGGTATCGGCGCTGAGAACCTTCTCGTCCCACCTGAACGACTGGCTCTCCTCCCGGGTCGTCGAACTGGGACCCGAGGTGATGGTCGTCTTGACAGCGGAGGAGCCGGTGGTAACCCAGGCCGTCCCTACGGGGATCCGGCAGCGGATCTGGAAGCGCTCGGCGGGACCGGCCCCGATCAGCAGGAGAGCGGCGAGCAGCAGCCCCAGGCGAGTCACGGTGCGGCAGCGCGCACGGTTGGCTGGATCGGGGGTTTGACCTCGCCTCCCTGATAGTGGCCCGTGCCGAAGACCGAGTCCGCGCCGCCGCTCTGGGTGCCCTGCGGGTCGAGCACGATGCGGATGTTCGGGTCGCGGGTGCTCTGCAGCACCAGCATGTTGTGCTCGAAGCTGTTGATGAACCAGCCGCCAGCCCCGCCGATCGCGCCCGCGGCGGCTCCGTAAGGGCCGCCGGCCAGAAATCCCGCGCCGCTGCCCGCGGCCACGTAGCCGCCCAGCCTCATTGCGTGGTCAGCCTCATCCGCATCGGGCTGGGGAACATAGGAATACGGGTGCACCGTCCAGTCCGAGCCGGGAACGTTGGTGTGGTTGGCCAGAGTGTGCCCGATCCGATCGGGCATCACATCGCAACCGCGCTCCATTCCTCCCCCAAGGATGCGACCGAGGGTCTCCTCGACGTTCTGGGTCATCCCGTTCTGGAGGCCCAAGAAGTCGTTCCAGCGGGGATTGGAGTTGATGTAACGATCAGTGGTCTCCCGGTAGGTGGTCAGGAGCTGGTCCAGGGAGGCACGCTCGGCTGGAGTCAGCCGATTGAGAGCGTCGCGCAGGGCCGGATCGGCCTCAGCTCTCTGGTCGAGCGGGCTCAGCTCGGGCGGATCCAGGTCAGGACGGGCCCTGTCCGGGTCGACGGTGTCGTCCATTGGACCCACGCTGCGGGTATCCACATTGTGGAGCATGCCCGGACCGCTCGGGCCAACCGGCGCGCTCGGGCCGCAGGGGCCTGAGGGGCCGGACGGGCCGCAAGGACCGCAGGGAGCCTGCGCTACCGCGGTGGAGCTTGTCAGAGCGAGAGTGGCGAAAACGGCGGTGACGAGGAGGAGGCTTCGCATCGAGAAGGTTTCGCCATGAGTGGGCACTCGCCTTCTCAGCCCCGACGGGTGCCGCCACGAGCACGCCGCCAGGCAGGTTTCAGCGGACCAGAGGGATGACCTCGGAGGCAAAGCGCTCGAGCGACTCGCCGCTCACCGCCTCGGGGAAGTAGGCGATGAAGTAGCGCACCCGGGCCTGATCGCGCAGGTGCGCCAAACGCTCGGCGATGGAGGCCGGCTCCCCGATGTAAGCCCCTTGCTTCCAGTCGGCGATGGCGGCCGGGCTGCGACCCGCGGCAGCCAAGACCCGATCCACCTCTGACCCAGGCCCCACAAAGACGTTGATGTTGAGGGTGCGCTCGATGTCAGCCGGGTCGCGCCCGATCTCCTCGCAGTAGTGATCGAGCAGGCGGTTCTTGCGCTCGAAAATCTCGGCGTCGCCAAAGAAGTTGGACAGGTTGGCGTGGCGAGCCACCACCCGCAGGGTCAGCTGCTCGCCTCCGCCGGCCACCCAAACGGGGGGATGGGGCTTCTGGACCGGCACCGGGTAGTTGAGGGCACCTTCCAACTCGATCTCGCGGCCTCGAAAATCCTTCACCCGGCCATGGCCGACCCTGTAGTACTTGCCATGGAACTGATAGGGACCGCCCTTCCAGAGGCCTTTGATGATCTGAAGGGCCTCAGCCAGGGCACCGATTCGAGCCGCCGGACGCTCGAAGGGATAACCGTAAGCTACCGTCTCGTGCTCATACCAGCCGGCCCCGTAGGCGAACTCGAGCCGACCGTTGGAGATCACGTCCACGTTGGCCGAGATCTTGGCCATCAGGGCAGGGGACCGGTAGATGTTGCAACCACACATGTGACCCAGGCGGATGCTCTCGGTGGCTTCGGCCAGGCCGGTGAGGGCGGTCCAGGCCTCGAAGGTGGCCTCGGGCAGGGCCTGGGGGATAGTGTGAAAGTGGTCGTAGAGCCAGAGCGAATCGTAACCGGCGGCCTCGGCCCGACGGGCCACGCGCTTCATGGCCTGCCACTGGGGGTGACCCGGCTCCACACCCACCAGATCCAGGCGCCAGCCCTGGGGAATGAAGACTCCAAAGCGCATGCTCAGCGCTGTTCGAAAGTCGGAATGGCCCGCCGGTTCTCACCCGTATAGATCTGCCGCGGACGGTTGATACGGTTGGCGGGATCGCGCTTCATCTCTTTCCACTGGGCCAGCCAGCCGGGCAGCCGCCCGAGCGCGAACATAACGGTGAACATGTTGGTGGGGATGCCCATGGCCCGATAGATGATGCCGCTGTAAAAGTCCACGTTGGGATAGAGCTTGCGCTCGATGAAGTAGCTGTCGTTGAGGGCGACCGCCTCCAGCTCGCGGGCGATATCGAGCAGCGGGTCCTTGTGGCCCAGCTCATCCAAAACCCGATCAGCGGTGTGCTTGAGAATGTTGGCTCGCGGGTCGAGCGACTTGTAGACACGATGCCCAAAGCCGAAGAGACGAAAGCCTGAGTCCTTTCTCTTGGCCATCTCGACGTATTTCTGGTAGTCCGAGCCGTCCCGGTGAATGGCCTCGAGCATCTCGAGCACCTCCTGGTTCGCCCCGCCGTGAAGCGGTCCCCACAGGGCGCAAAGACCGGCCGCGATGGAGGCAAACAGGTTTGCCCCCGAGCTGCCGACCATGCGCACGGTCGAGGTGCTGCAATTCTGCTCATGGTCAGCGTGCAGCACCAGTAACAGGTTAAGAGCATGCTCGAGCACGGGGCTCACTTTGTAGGGCTCGGCGGGCACGGCGAACATCATGTGCAGAAAGTCGCCGCAATAGCTCAGGTCGTTGCGCGGGTAAACGTAGGGCTGCCCGATCGACTTCTTGTAGCTGAAGGCAGCGATGGTCTTGAGCTTGGCCAGCAGTCGGATGATGTTGAGCTTCTCGTCGCGGTCATCGTTGCGCTCGGGATAGTAGGCCGAAAGCGAGGCCACCATGGCGCTCAAAATGGCCATCGGGTGGGCCGAAGGCGGGTAGCCTTCGAAGAACTTTTTCATCTCCTCGTGGATCAGGCTGTGGTGCATCAGGTCGTGCTTGAAATGGTCCAGCTCGGCCCTGTCGGGCAGGTGACCGAAGATAAGAAGGTGGCAGACCTCGATGAAGTCCACCCGGGCCGCCAGCTCATCGATGGGATAGCCTCGATAGGAGAGAATGCCTTTCTCTCCGTCGATGAAGGTGATCGAGCTCTTACAGGCCCCCGTATTGCCGTAGCCGGGGTCGATCGTAATATGGCCGGTTTTGGCCCGCAACTGGGAGATGTCGATGGCCTTCTCGCCTTCGGTTCCTTCCACAATGGGGAACTCGTACTCGACTCCCTCCAGGCTCAGCCTGGCCGTGGCAACCTGTGTTGTCATTTGCTTCTCCCTTATACTAGTCGACCGCCTGAGGCCAGGCATCGTTTCTGCCGACCCAGAGCGGTGCCCCGAACTCGGAGCTGAGCTGGTTATCGAGATTGTCTGCGTAACCCGAGATGCGATCGATCATCTCCTCGGCCTCGCCGGCATCCATGCCGCGCAGCGGACGAATACCCAGCAGATGAACCTCAGAGCCGCGCAGCGTCAAGGTGGCCTCCACCAGCTGGTCATTCAGCTCCAGTAGATGCCGAAAAAAGCCCTCCTGATTGGTGCTAGGAAGGGTCAGGATGGGACAATCCACCATGAAATAGCCCTCTTCCTCTTCGCCAAGCAACTCGACATAGACCACCGCGGATCCGCGCTGCAACAGCCACGAGTATTCTTTGTCCCGGCCGGTCTCCTCACGGTTGCGATCGGGATCGATACCAAGGCCACTGAGAATGTCCTCAATGAGTTCCTTATAGCGCTCGAGTTTGGGGCGTTCTTTGAAGAGCGAACGAAGCATGGAGGGCTTCTCCGTTCCCGGCCGGGCGGCTGACCTCCTTCCCCCGGGGCCTGCCCCACGGCCTTTCCGGGGACGAGGGCCGAAGGTTGGCAACGCCACGGCTCTCGTCTGTTTTCTGTCTGGCTGGCCCGACCAGTGCCGAGCCTCTGGCTGGGAATCCCTGCGCATTCCCGGCGCCGACGCACCGGCCCGGACCGGGCTGACGCCGAGTCCTGCGGGGTTTGCTGGCCAGCCAGGGGGCGACTGTTCGGGTCCAACCCCGGTCAGGTCAACCTGCTGACACTTTTCGGCAGGATCCCGGAAGGAGACTGCGAAGCCGCGCCCTCGGACGCAAACCCTGGACAAAGCGATGAAACTACGCCTCTTCCCTAAGGACGAGAAGTTCTTCGAGCTGTTCTTGCAGCAAGCGGCAGCCATCGACAAGATCTGCCGGCAGTTCCGCGATCTCTCGCAGAATTGGAGCCGCCTGCAAGAGCTGGTGGCGGCCATCCAAAAGACCGAGCACGAAGGCGACGAGCTGCGCCACCAGACGGCCGTGCGCCTGGCCAGGACCTTCGTAACGCCCCTCGACCGGGAGGACATCCACGAGCTTTCAGCTCACATGGACGACATTCTCGATCGTGTCCAGGGTGCGGCCGTTCGTCTGCTGATGCTCGAGGTGGGCGAGCCGCGAGCCGAGGTAGCCCTGCTCGCCGACATTCTGGTGCAGGCCTCTGAGCTTCTCGAGCAGGGCGTCGAAAAGCTTCCCACGTTCACCGACATCAATGAGCTGCGCCGCTCCATGCACCGGCTCGAGCACGAGGGCGACCGGATCTATCGGGGCGCAATCTCGCAGTTGCACCAGAACAACGAAACGGTGGCCGACATCGTCAACTTGATCAAGTGGACCGACATTCTCGACCGGCTCGAAAACGGCATCGACAAGTTCGAGGACGTTTTCGACATCATCCAGGGAATCATCATCAAGTATCGCTGAAGCCATGGAAACAATCATCTGGCTCCTCGCCCTGGTCATCATCATCGCCCTGGCATTCGATTACGTAAACGGCTTCCATGACGCCGCCAACGCTATCGCCACCGTGGTCTCGACCAGAGCCATGGCCCCCAGGGCGGCTCTCATTCTGGCTGCTTTCGCCAACTTCGCGGGAGCCTTCATGGGAGGAGCCGTCGCCTACACCATCGGCAAGGGATTGGTGGACTCAGATTCGATTCACCACCAGGAAGTCATTCTGGCCGCCCTCCTGGGAGCCATCGCCTGGAACCTTCTCACCTGGTACTGGGGACTACCAAGCTCCTCCTCCCACGCCCTGGTCGGCGGCCTGGTCGGGGCTGTATTGTTCTGGAAAGGCACGGCGTTCGTCCAGTGGGCCGGCGTGGTCAAGAAAGTCGTGGTGCCCGGCCTGGTGGCACCCCTGCTGGGGATCTTCGTGGGTTTCTGGATCATGGTCACCTTGATGTGGGCCTTCCGCAACGCCAATCCGTTCCGCATCCAGAAGCGCTTCAAGAAACTGCAGATGATCTCGGCCACTTTGATGGCCCTCAGCCACGGCAGTAACGATGCCCAAAAAGTGATGGGCATCATCACCATGGCTCTCATCACGGCGAAAGTGCAAGACGAGGAGCCGTTCTACGTGGCCTGGTGGGTCAAGCTTTCCTGTGCTACTGCCATCGCTCTGGGGACCTCGGCCGGGGGCTGGCGCATCATCAAGACCATGGGTGGCAAGGTGGTCAAACTGCAACCCATCAATGGCTTTGCAGCCGAGCTGACTTCGGGCATCATCCTTATGACTACCGCCAAGCTGGGCTTCCCGGTCTCCACGACCCACGTGATTACCGGCGCCATCATGGGGGTAGGGGCCAGCAAACGCATCTCGGCCGTGCGCTGGGGAGTGGCCGGCAACATCCTCACAGCCTGGGTACTCACCATTCCAGCAGCTGCACTCATGGGCGGAGTCTTCATGTTGATTGTGAAGGCAGTTTCCAACGACATCTGATGCTTGCCCGTGACCCCTACGCCTGGCGAGAGCTGTGGAAAGAAGACGACCCGCAGGTCAGCGAGCAGGCCCTCAAAGCCCTGGTGGTGGGCGCCAAGGCCACCGGCGACGGCCTGCTGGTGGCCGAGATTCTGAGCTGGACTGCTCGGGCCCAGGGTGCGCAGCAACGCTGGGATGATGCCCACGACACGCTCAACGACGCCGACTTCATCCTGATGCAGCAGCCTGCCTGCCCGGCTCATGCACGTGCCCTGCTCGAGCGCGCCCGAATCTTCGCCCTGTCGGGCCTCCAGAGCGGGGCACGACGCTTGGCCCGGCAGGCCCGAGAGCGAGCCGAGGAGACGAGCGCCGGCGAGGTGCTGGAGGAGCTTGACAGAGGCCTTTGAGTCAGCCCCGGAGCTGGGAGCGCTCCAAGCTTCTGAGCATTCACAAGACCCGCCCACGCGGAGGAGTTTGTGAAAACTTTCGCAACCGGCAGGAAACCTGAGCCGGTCTGAACAAGAGCCACACAATCACGGTCAAGGAGAGTCAACTTTTATGGGCCCGTCATTCGAAGGGGGCAGCATCGCAACAGCTTACTTCTGGGTTGTCACCTGGACGGTTCTTCTGGGGGCCATCATGGCCGCCAGCACGTGGCTCGATCCCAAGCCTCCCTCTTAGAAGAAGCTCCTGGCTCCCACCCTGGTCTTCGTGGCCGGTCCCCATGGTGCCGGGCGTGACGTTCTCAGCCGCCATAAGGCTGACCCAGGTCCAGTTTAAACCAGCAGCGCCTTCTCCACGTCCATCAGGCCCTGCTGAGCCTTGGTATACTCGGGGTCAAAGGAAAGAGCGTTCCCGAACGCTTCGCGTGCCTCCCCCAGCCGCTCCATGGCCCGTAACACCAGGCCCAGGTTGAGCCAGGCCTCCTCCAGATTGCCCCGGGGGCAGCGGGTGCCCCGACGGTGGCACTCCTCGGCCTGGCGCATCTTCCCCCGGCGGGCCTGCGAGCTACCCAGAAAGACCCAGCTGGCGGAGTCATCGGGCTCGGCCCTTGTCAGGCGGGCGAACCAGCGGATAGCTTCCTCATAGCGTCCCTTGGAATGATAGAGTAAACCAAGCTCGGTGCAGCAGAGCGGGTGACCGGGGCCCAGCTCCCGGCCCAGCGCCCAGTAGGTCTGCAGGGCTTTGCGAAAACAACCCATGCTGACCAGAGAGCTGGCCAGTCGCAAACGCACATCCAGGCTCCCGGGGTGCTTGCACAGGAAATTGCGCGCCATCACCACCGAGGTGGACAGGCCCGGCTCGAGCAGTACCTCCAGCTCGTCGGGAATCCCACTGAACCCAGCCGCTCGGAGCACGTCATCGCGGGCCTCCAGCGCCCCCGGCCAGTCGGCTGCCTCATTGAAATGGCTGGCAGCCTCCAGAAAGTTTTCCTCGGCGCGGGCCACCTGGCCCAACCAGAAACTGGCATGGGAATCGCGACCGGCTTGCCAGAACGCCCTCCTGGCCCTTTGCCAGCGTCCCAGGCGAAACCAGACCCGCCCCCTGTTGACGTGCAGCCCGGTCTTGTGGGGCTGCAGCCGGGCCGCCCTCCTCCACCAGAGAGCGGCCGTCCTCAGTCGTCCCCGCGTCTCGTTCATCTCGGCCTGAAACTCGCACAAAAGTGGCTCGATCTCGAGGTTGCGAAAAATTCTCCGGGCTTCGCGATAGCGGCCCACACTGGCCAACCCGTGGCCCAGCATCAGCCAGGGACCGGGCTCCTGGACCCAGCTGGCCAGATGACGTCTGCACAGGGCCACCCAGTGGGCGACTTCGCCCTCCCGAAAGGCGGCCATGATGGCATCCCAACTGGCCTGCTCCTCAGGCTCCATGGCTCCAGGACCGCGCTGACCGGCTCATGCTGCCCGGGATTCTCCCTGCAGCGAACAACTCCCGCACCGAGCACCAGTTCGCTTGGATCCACTGGCAGGCCGTCCGTCCGGGCCCGCAGCCGGTTCTGAGCCCTGAAGAACACTGGCCGCGCCCCCAGAGTCAGGCTCCCTCAAGCAGATAAGGGAAATCCCTCAAGGAGATCCCCGCCCGACAACGAACCATCGGTGCTTGCCCGGAGCAAGTGTCAGGAACGCGTCCGAAACCCGAGCGGATGGGCATAAGAGGGTTTGGTCCGCAACTCTTGCGTTCTCGTGATAGAATCGCCGGAACTGGACTTAAACTACTTTCAGGATTGATCATGGTATCGAACTCCGTCATCCCTACCCGGCAGGCCTGGTGGTCAGCCTCCGAAGCCCCTCGCTCTGGTGAGGCGGCTTTGCGCGAGCAATTGCTGCGCCTGCACGAGCCCTGTGCCCTCGTGCGCGGTGAGCACGGACTGGCCGTGGCCGGTCCCGGCCAGATGCATGCGAACCAGGTTCCCGGCAGCCTTCCCCTGGCAGGCTGGGTCAACGCGCTGCGTCCCGAGCAGCTGGGCGACCCCAGCTTCCTGAGCACCCACGGGGTGCGCTACGCCTACGTGGCCGGGGCCATGGCCAACGGCATCGCCTCGGCCGAGCTCGTGGAGGCCATGGCCCGCGACGGCTTGCTGGCCATGTTCGGGGCAGCCGGCCTGTCGCCGCGTCGAGTGGAGGAGACCATCGTCCGCCTCAAGGCCCTGGGGGACGCCCCCTACGGCTTCAACCTGATCCACAGTCCCAATGAGACCGGGTTGGAAGATGCCATCGTCGACCTCTACCTCAAGCATGGTGTGCGCCGGGTCTGCGCATCGGCCTTCCTGACCCTGACGCTGCCACTGGTGCGCTACCGGCTGAGCGGCATCAACCGGGCCTCGGACGGCTCCATCCACACCCCTCAGCATGTGCTGGGGAAGGTTTCTCGGATGGAGGTGGCACGCAAGCTCCTCTCCCCCGCTCCCGATGCCATGCTGCGAACCCTGGTCGAGCAGGGCGCCCTCACCCCTGAGCAGGCCGAGCTGGCCGCCCGGGTGCCGATAGCCGAGGACCTGACCGGTGAAGCCGACTCGGGTGGGCATACCGACAACCGGGCTCTGGTCACCCTCCTCCCCTCGCTGCTTGGCCTGCGCGACGAATTGCAGGAGCAGTTCCGCTACCAGCGTCCCCTGCGGGTGGGCGCCGCGGGTGGCATCGCCACCCCCCGTTCGGCGGCCGCGGCCTTTGCCATGGGAGCTGACTATATTCTCACCGGCTCGGTGAACCAGGGCTGCGTGGAGGCGGGTACCTCGCCGGTGGTCAAGCAGATGCTCGCTCAAGCCTCTCAGGCCGACGTCAACATGGCGCCGGCCGCGGACATGTTCGAGATGGGCGTCAGGGTGCAGGTGCTCAAGTGGGGCACCATGTTCCCGGTGCGGGCCCGCAAGCTTTACGAGCTCTATCGCGCCTACGACAGCATCGAAGGTCTGCCGGCCGGCGAGCGGGCCACCCTCGAGCGCGACTACTTCCGCTGCTCGCTCGAGCAAGAATGGCAAAACACTCGCAAGTTCTTCCTCGAGCGCGACCCGCACCAAGTCGAGCGAGCCGAGGTCGAGCCCAAACACAAGCTGGCGCTGGTATTCCGCTCCTACCTCGGGCGTGCCTCCGGCTGGGCCAATGCCGGCGATCCCACCCGAAAGGTGGATTATCAGATCTGGTGCGGCCCGGCCATGGGTGCATTCAACGAGTGGACGGCCGGTACCTTCCTGGCCGACCTGGCCGAGCGCAAGGTCGCCACGGTGGCCAACAATCTGATGTTCGGAGCGGCCCACCGCACCCGCATCCACTGGCTGCAAAGCCAGGGGGTGCGCCTGCCTGCCTCGGTGCAGGCCTTCCAACCCATGCCTTTGGGGGAGCTGTCGCGTGAGCGCTGATCGAGATGTCGCCATCGTCGGAATGGCATGCCTGTTTCCCAAAGCGAGCAACCTGAAGGGGTTCTGGCATCTGGCTCGAGTCGGCCTGGACGCGGTGGACGACGTGCCCCCCAGCCACTGGAGCCCGGACGACTACTTCGACGCCGACCCCAAGAGCCCGGACATGACCTACTGCCGCCGAGGCGGCTTCTTGTCTCCGATCAGCTTCGATCCCACCGAGTTCAGCCTGCCTCCCGCTGCGCTGGAGGCCACCGATACCTCCCAGTTGCTGGGTCTGGTGGTGGCTAAGGCCGCTCTGGAGGATGCTGGCTACGGATCGGGCAGGGAATTCAACCGCCAGTCCACCAGCGTCATCCTGGGCGTGACCGGAACCCTCGAGCTGGTCATCCCCCTGGGAGCCCGGTTGGGGCACCCCATCTGGCGCCGGGCCCTGCTCGAGAGCGGGGTCGATCCCGAGACCACCGAGGAGGTTGTGCGTCGCATTGCCGACGACTACGTGCCCTGGCAGGAGAACTCGTTCCCGGGCCTTTTGGGCAACGTGGTGGCAGGCCGAATCGCCAACCGGCTCGACCTGCAGGGCACCAACTGCGTGGTGGACGCGGCTTGCGCCAGCTCGCTCTCGGCCGTCCACCTGGGTGTGCTGGAGCTCGGCGCCGGACGCGCCGACATGGTGGTGACCGGCGGCGTGGACACCTTCAACGACATTTTCATGTTCATGTGCTTCTCCAAGACGCCCGCTCTGTCGGCTTCGGGGCAGATCCGTCCCTTCGACGAGTCGGCCGACGGCACGATGCTGGGCGAAGGGCTGGGGATGATCGTCCTCAAACGCCTGGCTGATGCCCGCCGAGACGGCGACCGCATCTATGCCGTCATCCGCGGGGTGGGGACCGCCTCCGATGGCGTAGGTCAGGCTGTCTACGCCCCCTCTTCCCCCGGCCAGGCCCGCTGCCTGCGCGACGCCTACCGCACGTCCGGGGTGGATCCGGGCACGGTGGAGCTGGTGGAAGCTCACGGCACCGGGACCAAGGTGGGCGATGCCGTGGAGTTCGAGGCCCTGCGAGAGGTCTATTCGGAGGCCCGCTCGGATCGCAACTGGTGCGCTCTCGGCTCGGTCAAATCCAATCTGGGCCACACCAAGGCCGCAGCCGGAGCCGCCGGCATGATCAAGGCAGCTCTGGCCCTCTACACCAAGGTGCTGCCGGCCACCCTGAAGGTGGAAAAGCCCAATCCCCGCATGAACATTCAGGACAGCCCCTTCTACCTGAACACCCGCACCCGACCGTGGCCAGGCAACCATGAGCATCCGCGCCGGGCAGCCCTCAGCTCGTTCGGCTTCGGCGGCTCCAACTACCATGTCGTGCTGGAGGAGGCCGACCCGCTTCGCACCGAGGTGGCCTGGGACGGCTCGGTGCAGATTTTTGCCTTCAGCGCAGCCACGCGCGAGGAGCTCATCGCCAGTTTCGAAGGCTGCGACGGCTCGGCCCGCAGCGCCGGCCTGTCGCGCCAGAGCTTCTCCCCCACGGCCCGGTGGCGGGCCGTGCTGGTGGGCGGTGATACCGCTCGGGCCGCCCGGCTGCTGCAACAGGGCGAATCGTGCCCAGACCTGTTCGTGGGTCAGGGCGCGACCCCGGGCGAGCTGGCCTTCCTGTTCCCCGGCCAGGGCAGCCAGCAGGTGGACATGGGCTGCGAGTTGGCTTGCCTGTTCCCTCAATTGCTCGAGTCGCTGGAGGCAGCCGGAAAGGACATCTGGCAGACGATCTATCCCCCTCCCGCCTTCACCGCTTCTGAGCGAGATGCCCAGAAGGCGGCCCTGACCCGCACCGAGGTGGCCCAGCCCGCCCTGGGCGCGGTCGAGTCCGGCCTGGCCGCGATCTTAGAGAGCTTCCAGGTGCGCCCCTCGATGGCCGCCGGTCACAGTTACGGCGAGCTGGTCGCTTTGCACGCCGCCGGCAGCCTCGACCGCCACGCTCTGCTGGCCATGAGCCGCCTGCGGGGCCAGCTGATGGCCGGTGAGCCCGGTGAGGATCGCGGCACCATGCTGGCAGTCAGCGCCTCGGCCGAAGCGATTACCAGGGTCATCGACGAGCAGCAGGTCGTGCTTGCCAACCTCAACAGCCCCGACCAGACCGTCCTCTCGGGGAGCCGAGAGGCCATCGTCCTGGCCGCCGAGGCGGTAAAGAAGGCCGGACTGAGCGCCGTTCCGCTCAACGTGGCGGCAGCCTTCCACAGCCCACTGGTGGCCCGGGCCCGCGACCCCTTCCATGCGGCCCTGAGCGAGATGCCGTGGCAGTCCCCTGCCTTCCCCGTTTATGCCAATGCCACCGCCCGGCCTTACCCGGCCGAAGCGAATCAGGCTCGCGCTCTGTTGGCCGACCAGCTGATCTCTCCGGTCCGTTGGGTCGAGCTGATGGAGCAGCTCTACCAGGCCGGGGCTCGCGTCTTCCTCGAAGTGGGCCCGCGCCGGGTTCTGAGCGGGCTGGCCCAGGGAGTCCTGGGCGATCGCCCCCACCACTGCCTGGCCCTGGACGGCGGTTTGCTCGAGCTGGCCCGGGTCCTGGCCCAACTGGCCGCGCTGGGCTATCCGGTTCGGCTTGACAACTGGGAGGTCGTGCCTCCCGAAGAGCGCAAGAAGCGCATGGAGGTCCAACTCGTGGGTTCGAACTATCGCGCTCCCCGCGCCCAGACAAACGTCAGCCCGGCTCTCCGCCAGGCCCCGACCCCGGCTCCGGCTCCGGTCACCCCGACCGTGACTCCGCCTCAAACGGCCACCCGACCGCAAGTGTCGCATGCCTCGCCTCAGGCAGGGGCAGTGGGAGCCGACCCTCTCGTGCTGGAGGCCCTGCGAGGTGTGCAGTCGAGCCTGACGGCCATGCAGGCCCTGCAGCAGCAGACCGCCAGCCTGCACCAGCGCTTCCTGGAAGGCCAGGAGCTGGCCCAGCGCACCTTCATGGAGATGCTCCAGGGACAGCAGCGGCTGGTCGAGACGATGCTGGGTGGCTCTCCCGCCAGCCTGCCGGTGATGCCCAGCCTGCCGGCGCAAAGCCTGCCTTTGCCGAGTCAGGCGGCGCCGAGTCTGCCTTCGATGAGTCTGCCCGCACCGAGCGCGCCGCCCGCCGTCGTGCATCCGCCTGCTGTCCAGCCCGTGCCCGCAAGCCCGCAAACGGTGGCGCCGGCAGCTCCGGCCGCCCCCAGCCAGCCTTCGGCCGAGCCCGTGCTGCTGGCGGTAGTGGCCGACAAGACCGGCTATCCGGTCGAGATGCTACACCTGGACATGGACCTGGAGGCCGACCTGGGCATCGACTCCATCAAGCGCGTTGAGATCCTGGCTGCGGTCGAGGAGCGCCTTCCCGGGATGGGCCGCATCGCCCCCGACCGGGTGGGCTCCTTGCGCACCCTGCGTGAGGTGCTGGCCCAGACCGACAGCGCCGCTCCCATCGCTCCGGCCCCCAGCGCCGCCGCCCCCTCGTCCTCTGACGCGGCCGAGGTGCTGCTGGCCATCGTGGCCGACAAGACCGGCTATCCACGCGAGATGCTGCATCTGGAGATGGACCTGGAGAGCGATCTGGGCATCGATTCCATCAAGCGCGTCGAAATTCTGGCCTCCCTGGAGGAGGCCCGTCCCGGCCTGGGCAGAGTGGCTCCCGATCAGGTGGGCAGCCTGCGCACGCTGGGCCAGATCCTGGCCCAACTTGCTCCCGACGCCGCTCCCGCCCCTCCCGCATCGCCCTCCAGCGACCTGAGCGAGAGCCTGCTGGCAGCGGTCTCGGAGAAGACCGGCTATCCACGCGAGATGCTGCACCTCCAGATGGACCTGGAAGCCGATCTGGGCATCGACTCCATCAAGCGGGTCGAGATTCTGGCCGCTCTGGAGGAGCGCAACCCGGGCTCCGGCCGGGTGCCGGCCGACCGGGTGGGCAGCCTGCGCACCCTGCAGGAGGTTCTGGAAGCGATCGCCCCCCAGGCCCGGGCCGGTTCGCCGACCGCGGCCCCCGAAGCAGATGTGCCAGCCTTGCCGCTGGAGCGCAAGCTGGTGAAAGCCATTTCCGGCCACAGCCCGGGCCCAGCTTTTCAGCCCCAGAGGGTGATCGTGCTCGATCCCGAGGGCCAGCTGGGGCCGGCTCTGGTCCGGGAGTTGGAGGGCCGGGGCATCTCAGCCGCTCTGACCGGAGAGGGTGACACGCTCCTTCTGGTGGCCTCCGGAGCCTCCCGTTGGGATAGCTTGAATTCTCTGCGCGAGGGTTTTCTGGCCCTGAAGAGCCGGGCCGGGCAACTCAAGGCGGTGGCCAGCGTGACGCTCATGGATGGGCAGTTCGGCCTCAGCGGGGGCGACTATGACGCCAGCGCGGCCGGTCTGGCCGGATTGACCCGAACCATTGCCCATGAGTGGCCTCAGGTGAAAGCACGCGCTCTGGACGTGGACCGTTGCTGGGAGAGCACTCAAGCCGCCCGAGCGGTGGTGGACGAGCTGTTGACCGGTGGTCCGCTCGAAGTGGCTCTGGGACCGGGCGGACGATTCGAGCTGGGGGTGGAGGACTGCCCCGTCAGCGCCGAGCAGCCGATGCCGCTGCAGGCCGGAGAGGTGCTGGTGATCACCGGCGGCGCTCGCGGCGTGACCGCGGCCGTTGCCGTGGCGCTGGCGCGCGCGGTCCGGCCCACCCTGGCGCTGCTGGGACGCTCCAGCGAGCCCTTCGACGAGCCCGACTGGCTCAGGGGCATCGAAGGCGAGGGCGAGCTCAAACGAGCCATCGCCTCGCACAAGAACGGCAACGGCGCTCTGCGCCCGGCCGAATTGGAGGAAGCTTTCCGGCGCTACCAGGCCAACCGGGAAGTGAGCGCCAGCCTCGAGCGCATGCGAGCCGCCGGCTCCAAGGTCGCCTATTATTCGGTGGATGTGCGCGATCGCGCCTGCCTCGAGAAAGTGATCGCAAAGGTGAGAGCCGAGCACGGGCCCATTCGCGGGCTGATCCACGGAGCCGGAGTGCTGGCAGACAAGAAGATCGAGGACAAACAGCCATCCCAGTTCGACAACGTTTTCGATACCAAAGTCGTGGGCCTGCGCCACCTGCTGGATCTCACCTCAGACGATCCGCTCAAGGTCTTGCTCTTGTTCAGCTCGGTCACGGCTCGCTACGGCCGTCCCGGCCAGGTGGACTACTGCATGGCCAATGAGGTGCTCAACAAGATCGCCCATCAGGAGGCCCGGCGCCGCCCCGCCTGCAGGGTCGCGGCCCTGGGTTGGGGCCCCTGGCACGGGGGGATGGTCCACGACGGGCTGGCTCGCGAGTTCACCCGTCTGGGTGTTGGCCTGATCAATCTTGAGCAGGGGGCTCAAGCCCTGGTGGAGGAGCTCACTGCCTCGCGCGAAGAGGTTGAGATCTTGCTGGGCTCAGGCCTGCCAGCGCCGGCTCCTCAGGCCCCTCGGGCCGAGTCCGTGCTGCAACTCAAACTGTCGGTGGGCGACTATCCCTTCCTGGCCTCCCACGTGCTGGGCGGGCGCCCGGTGCTGCCGCTGGCCATGATGATGGAGTGGTTCGGCCATGCGGCGCTGCATGCCAATCCGGGCCTGCGTTTTGCCGGTTTGGAGGAAGTGGCCGTGTTCAAGGGCGTGGCCATCGAGAACGGCGCTCTGCCCGTGGCCGTGGCCGCCGGCCAGGCCATTGCCCGGGGGGAAGACCTGATCGTCCCGGTGGAGCTGGTTGACCCTCACACCTCACGGGTACACGCTCGCTCGCGCGTGGTCCTCTCCCCCGAGCTTCCCCAGGCACCCACCTGGCAACCCCTGACCTCTCTGCGCTCCTTCCCGGCCGAGCCCGAGCAGATCTACTCCAAGCTGCTTTTCCACGGCCCGCACTTTCACGCCATCCACCACCTGGAAGGCATTGCCGCCGAAGGGTTGGCGGCCGAGCTGGCCAGCGCCGCCAAGCCGGCCGAGTGGATGACCCGTCCCATGCGCAGCGAATGGTTGACCGATCCTCTGGCCCTGGACGGGGTCCTGCAGCTGGGCATCCTGTGGTGTCGCGAGGAGTTGGGCAAGCCTTCGCTCCCCTCCCGGATGCGCGCCTACCGCCAGTTTCAGGCACGCTTCCCGCGCCAGGGCGTGCGAGCCGAGTTGGTGGTGAACCGCTCACATAACAGCTTACTCGAGGCCGACGTGCGGCTCAGCGACGAGCACGGGCACCCCCTGGCGCTCTTCGAAGGGCTGGAATGGACCGCCGACGCCGCCCTGGATCGCTCCTTCGAAGCTCGCAGCGTTGTCGGCGCGTCCTGATAGGGAATCGACCTGATTGCGAGAAGTACCCTTTCGAGAGCGCTGAAGAGGCGCCGCAGTGTAAGGGAGAGGGTGCCGAAATGAATGCGGTTTACTCACGACGTCGCGCACGAGCCGGAGAAACACAGAATGGCTGTCTGCTGTTCATCTGCCTCATGGTTGTGGCCGGATTCGTCGGTTACAACTACTTCATCAAGAACTACAACCTCAAGCACGCCGGCGAGCAGGTCTACCCGTGGGCCGACCGGAACCCCGATGCCTTCCTGATGTTTCGTAAGAAGCTGGTCATGGTGACCATCCCCGATACGATTCTTGCCGCCAAGCAGACCCGGCAGCTTTTCGCCGATCTCAAGGGTGGAAAAATCGACCAGAAGACCTTTGACAAAGAGGCCAATAAACAGATTGATCGCTATTCGACCCTCATCGATACGGTCAACGGCATGGCTGCCCCGGTAGTCTTTCATAAGCCGGCCATTCGGCTGGCCAAGAGCCATGGCGATTTTTTTCAATGTCTGACCAAGCTGCAAAGGCTGCCATCGGCCAAGACCGAGCAGGAGAGGAAAGATGTTTTCGATACGGCCTGGAAGTTCTGGACCAGCGGTTGGGACAATGTGCATTACGCCAAACGCTACATCCGGCTGGATATCAACTTCGATCAGTCCAAGTGAATCGTCCGCCGGGAGCGCTCAGGGTTCCCCTGCACTCGTGCAAATGAAGGGCTTCCCCCGCCAGGCGTCATCTCTGCCGAGCATGCACTCGAGCCCGGCTCCCCAAGCAGGGTAGCGGAAACCAGCGCGTTCGTCAGATTGTGCTAATGTGCCAGACCAAAGTGCGAGCGCATTAGCGGGCGACGACGTTCTCGAAAGCCGGGCGCAGGGCGGGATCAAAACGGGTGCCGAACTCGCCGCGCATCTTGGTGAGCAGCGCGTTGCGATCGACACCCTTCTCGCTCACGGCCTCCACCCAGGCTTCGGCCACGGCCAGCACGCGAGCCAGGCGGGGGATCTCCTCCTCCTTCAGGCCATCAGGGGTGCCGCTGCCATTGTAACGCTCGTGGTGGTGGCGCACGATGGGGATGACCTCGCGGAAGATCTTGACCCGCTCAAGCATGCGAGCGCCGATCTCGGCGTGGGCCGGGTCATCGGGATCGGCGCACTTCACCTTGCCGATGTCGTGGAGCAACCCGGCATAGCAGAGACGCTCGATCTCGGGAGGCGATAGCCCGAGTTCGCGGCCGATGGCAGTGGAGATGCGAGCCACCTCGATCAGGTGGTGCCGGCTGATCCGATCGTGCTTCTCCAGGATCTCGATCAGAATCTCCACCGACTCGTTGAAGAAGTTCGTCAACCGGCCCACGGCCTCGGCATTCTGCAGGGCGATGGCGGCCTGGCCGCAGAGCACCTCCATGTACCTCTCGTCCACCTCGGTGAAGCCACCGGGGTCGGTCTTGTTGATCGCCTCGATGACGCCCAGTGGCTCACCTCGATAGACCACCGGGCAGACCAGCACGGACCGGGTGGTGAACTGAACCGCCTCGTCCACCACCTTGCTGTGGCGCGGGTCGCGGCGCACGTCGTTGACGCGCATCATTTTGCGGTTCTGAATGGCGAAACCGGCCAGCGAGTGCTCGTCGAGCGGGAAGCGGACCCGTTTGACATCCTCCGAGCGCGGACCGAGCGATTCCTTGAAGAACAGGTCATTGCCCCCTTCCCCGATCAAGATCAGCGAGGCTCCTTCGGCCCCGGTCAGCTCGGCGGCGGCATGCAAGATGTGCTGGAACAAAAGGTTGCTGTCCAACGTGGAAGTCAGAGCGTTGCCGATCTCCAGCAGGCGCTTGTAGGCTTCCAGCTCGTTGGAAGGAGGGGAGCTGCGAACCGCCACCGGCCCCGTGCCCAGACCAAGGCTGATGGGATTGACTTTCAGGGTCGTGGCGCCCACCGAGCCGCGCAGAAGGGAGTCCTCCGACCTGGCTTTCTCGCGCGTGGCCGACATGAACTTGGGTTTTTCGCCGCTCTGCTCGGCCTCTTCCCGCTCGCGCTCTTTGGACTTGGCGGCCTGGGCCCCGGTGGGGGTGGAGGCGTCGATGTACTGAATGGTGACCTTGTAGGCCTCCTCCTGAGCCTTCAGGATGTCGCCGATGAAGCCTACCATGGCCTCGACCTCGAGGCCAGTGCGCATTTTCACGTATTCGATGGCAAAGGTGTCGTGAGGGTCGGCCATGGCGACCTGCACTTTGCCCTCGCCCTTCTTCAGGCAGATCAGGTTGAATTTTTTGGCCATCGACTGGGGCACGGTCTGGGCCACCGAGGGGCTGACACGCAAGCAGGAGAGATCCACCGAGGGGCGTCCGGTGATCGACTCGAGCACCTTCAAAAGGTCGGCCCGACCTACGTCCCCGGCCTCCACCACCAGCTGCTCGAGCGGTTTCTCGCTGCCTGCATTCTCCTGCAAGATCTGATCCAGACGCTTCTTCTTGAGCTTCTTGTCGTTGATCAGAATCTCGGCAATCTTGTTGTCGCGCTCGGGATTCACGTTCGGCACTTTCCCGAATCTTGAAAGGAATCCTTCAGGCGGGGGCGACGGGGGAAACCCGTACCACGCCTTCGCGCGGCCAGACCAGCTCGAGGCGGACGAAAAGACGCTCGCCGGCCGCGAAAGGACGGCCGGGGAGGTGCGGGCAATCGGTCTCCCAGAGCACCTCGGTGATTTGAACCAGATTCCTGTCGGGGCCGTTCTGCAGCACCAGAGCGTCCAGCTCGTGACCACGGCGGGCCTCCAGGTAGCGCAAGACCCAGTAGTTGCGCCGATCACGCTCGAGCATCTCGGCTGTCTCCGAGGTCCGCTGGATCTGGGCCAGCACCTCCTGCATCTGCTCGCGCGAGTACAGTGTTTGTCCCTGCACAGCAGCCTTCAACTGGCGTTGCAGCACCAGGTCTCCGTAGCGACGGATGGGCGAGGTGACCTGCAGGTAGGCGTCCAGGCCCAATCCGGCGTGGCGGGCCGGATCAAGCCCCATCTCCCCCTTGCGCAGGAAGCGACGCAGGCGAAAGAGGGCCACCGGGTCGCGAAAATCTTCCGGATTCAGGGCCTGCTCGGGGGCCGGCTGGCTGCGGTAGATGGCCGGCACATCCCGTTCGGCCAGGAACTCGCCTGCCAGACGGTTGGCCAGGATCATCATCTCGCTCACCAGCACCTGGCCGGGAGCGCTCGGTGACTCGCGCTCGATCTCCACCTCGCCCTGCACGCAACGCACGTTCAGTCGCGGAAAACCGACCGTGATGGCCCCGCCCGCCTCGCGCTCGGCGCGCAGCGATTCGGCAATGGCCATCATGGGCTGCCAGTCGGCTCCGGCCGATAGCTGGGCCTCAGCCTGCTGGTAGGTGAGGCGATGGCGCACCCGCACCAGCGAGGGGTGCATGCTCTTACCCACCAGCTTCAGCGAGGCGTCGAACTCGGCCAGGAAGGAGAAGGCCGGGCGGTCGTGGCCGGCCATCAAGCTGCAGGCATGCTCGGAAAGGGGCGAGGGCAGCATGCGCACTTTGAGATCGGGCAGATAGATGGCCGTGCCCCGATCGCGGGCCAGAAGGTCCAGCTCGCTGCCCGGCTGCACGTAGGCCGAGGCGTCGGCGATGTGGATGCCCACCCGATAGCCGCCGTGCTCGAGCCGCTCCAGTGTCAGGGCGTCGTCGATCTCGGTGGTCTCGGCATCGTCGATGGTGAAGGTCTCCAGGTGGCGCAGGTCGAGGCGGGCCGTATCGTGCAAGGGAGCGGGGTCCTCGCTGCGCGAGCGGGCCAGCTCGAGCATCTCGGAGGCAAAGTCGATGGACACCCGGTTCTTGTGCAGCAGCAAGTTCTCATCGCTTGACCAGTGGCCGGCCTTGAGCATGAGCCGGAAAGCTGCGTCCTTGCCGCTGATACCGGCCTGCTTGAGCAGGGTTTGAACCTCCTTGAAGCGCGAAGCCTCGGTGCCGAACAGCGCCACCTCGCGGATCCAGGTGAAGTAGCGGCGAGCGGCCTCCTCGAAATCGGCCGGGTAGCCGGTCGGCTCGGAGCCCTCGGGACGCTGCCACAGCTTCTTGAGCCAGCCCGAGATCTGCTCGCGATTCTGCTCCTTCTCGGCCTCCACCCGCAAGCGGGTGAGGATGTCCTCTACCTGGGCCCGCGGGCGCAGCTGGTAGCGATCTCCTTTGCGGGTGAAGTAGATGCGATCGGCCTCCAGGGCGCGGTAGAGGCCGGAGAGGTCTTCGGGCTGGTAGCTGGCCCCGAAGTAGAGCTCGGCCAGCTCCTTGAGCTCATAGCTGTCGGCCGCGTCCTCGGAGAGCAGCTCGTAAAGCTCGTCCAGGGGGACCTCGGCCGCCACCTCCTGGCGCCGACGCGAGGCCGTCTGCAGGAAGGAGAGGGCCTGCTCGCGGGCCGGCTCGCCCGACAGGGTGGTGGGCTGGTGGAACACCACCTTGCTGGCGGCCACCTTGTCCTCGCGGTTGTCCTCGGTGAGGAGGTAGAGCACGTCCTTGTTGTCGCGCTTGAGACAGATGGCGCAGGCCAGACGCTTGCCCTGCAGGTACTCCACCAGCGCTCCCGGATTCATGGCCGTCTTGTTCGCGAGAGGGGGCGGGCCGGACCTGTCGCGAAGGGCCGGCGCCTATGCTGAACGTTGCCGAGTCCGCCGCCCGAGCAGCCGGCGAGCTGATCCGCCAGGCCTTCGCCGGCCCCGTCGCCGTGCGCCACAAAGGGGCGGTGGATCTGGTCACCGAGGTGGATACCGCCTGCGAGGCCCTGATCCGCACCCGACTGCTGGAGTCCTTCCCTCATCACGGCTTTCTGGGCGAGGAAGGGGGCGTTACGGCCGAGGCCGCCTCGATGTGGATCGTGGATCCGCTGGATGGCACCACCAACTTCGCCCACGGTTACCCGTTCGTGGCCGTCTCCATCGGCCTGGAGGTGAACGGTGTGATGGAGCTGGGCGTGGTCTACGATCCTCTGCGTGAGGAGCTGTTCAACGCCCGGCGCGGAGAGGGGGCGCGGCTCAACGGCAGACCCATAGCGGTGAGTGAGCGTTCGAGGCTGGAGGAGGCTCTGCTGGTGACCGGTTTCCCCTACTCCTACCGGCGTGACCCGGAGCGAATCCTGGCATTGTTCAGGGCCTTTTCGCTGCGAGCGCGGGGCATGCGCCGCGATGGCGCCGCTGCGCTGGATCTTTGCTATCTTGCCTGCGGACGATTCGACGGGTTCTATGAGCTGGGCCTGGCTCCATGGGACACGGCCGCCGGCAGCCTGATCGTGAACGAGGCCGGGGGCATGCTGACCGATCTCGAGGGGAAGCCGTTTGACATCCGCCGGCCCTCCATGCTGGCCAGCAACGTGCGGCTGCACAAAGAGATGCGGGATGTGGTGAGGCAAGCCAGCTGCGGTCATTGAGCGCCCCTGGCTTTCCAGAGCCACAATTCCCCTCGCCCGCGCAGGATTCGTGACCTGGTGAGGGCATAGGCAGGGATGAAGCTCTCCCTGCTCTGGCTCCGGCGCGACCTGCGCCTGGTCGACCACCCCGCTCTGTGCGCCGCGGCCGAGGAGGGCGCGGTCATCCCGGTCTTCATCCTCGACCCCACCCTGCTCGAGGGGCGCTGGCCCTCGCCCAACCGGGTGCACTTCATGCTCGAGTCGGTGAAGGCCTTGAGCGAGCAGCTGCAAGAGCTGGGCAGCCGACTGGTAATCCGCCGGGGTCGGCCGGCCGAGGCGCTGGCACGACTGCAGGCCGAGAGTGGGGCCGACCGGATCCACTTCCAACGCGACTACGGGCCCTACGCCCGTGCCCGCGACGCGGCCGTCGGCGGCTGCGCCCACCCCGGCCAGCTGATCCAGGACCCGGAAGCGGTGCTCACCGGGGCCGGTCAGCCCTATTCGGTCTTTACGCCCTACCGACGGCGCTGGGAGCAGCTGAGCCGCCGCGAGGTGCTGGCGGCGCCAACCCGGCTCAAGGGCCCCGACGGCTGGCCCGCATCCGATCCCCTTCCTCCCAGCAGGCCCCTGAGCCAGTTGCTCGAGGCGGGAGAAACGGCCGCCCGGCGACGCCTGGAGAAGTTCGTCCGGGACGCTGTGGAAGACTACGCCGCCCGGCGCGACCTGCCGGGATGTCCCGGCACTTCCCGCCTGAGCCAGGACCTGCGCTGGGGGCTGCTCTCGCCGCTGGAGGTGGTCGAGCGCTGCGAGTCTAGCGCTACCTATGTCAGCGAGCTTTGCTGGCGTGACTTCTACTACCACATCCTGTGGCACCACCCGCGGGTGACGCGTCAGGCCTTTCGCCAGGCGCTGGATCAGGTGGCCTGGGAGGGCCCCAGCGAGCACCTGGCGGCCTGGAAGGACGGACGCACCGGCTACCCCATCGTGGACGCGGCCATGCGCGAGCTGAAGGCCACCGGCTGGATGCACAATCGCGCCCGCATGATCGTGGCCAGCTTCCTGACCAAGGACTTGCTGATCGACTGGCGCGAAGGCGAGCGTCACTTCATGGACTACCTGGTGGACGGTGACCTGGCCGCCAACAACGGGGGCTGGCAGTGGGCCGCCTCCACCGGAACCGACCCCCAACCCTACTTCCGCATCTTCAACCCCGTGCTCCAGGGCCAGAAGTTCGATCCCGAGGGAGAGTACGTGCGCAAGTGGGTGAGCGAGCTGGCCAGGGTGCCCAGGAAGTTCATCCATGAGCCTCACAAGATGCCTCCCGGGCTGCAAGAGATGGTGGGCTGCCGCATCGGCCGGGAGTATCCCGCTCCCATCGTAGACCATGCGCAGGCTCGGGACCTGGCTCTGCGCGCCTACGAGAGGGCCCTGGGCAAGGTTCCCGGGCACCGGTAGCTCGCTCAGCGGCCACCGTTGCAAGGGAGCTTCCTGTCCTGGAGTGACCCTTGAGCGACTTCTCACCGGCAGCCCAACCCATTCGCTTGCCGGGAAAGGTCGACAGGCCGCCTTGGGAGAATCGCCCGGGCCATGAGAAACCTCCTGCTGATCTTCCTTTTCGGCTGCCTGCTGGCAGTGGGGTCCCCGGCCCAACCCCGGGCTGACCTGGAGAATGTTGCCCTCCTGACGAGGTTCTTGACGGACGGGCCACTGTCGTCTCAGGACCTTCAGATCCTGGCAGCCGAGCTTCAGAGCGACTACGCGCGTGACCCGGAGGGCGCGGCCCGCTCGGCCCGTGAGGTTCAGGAATTGCTCAAGGCGATCGCCGGGCTCAAGAATCCGGTCGAGCTCGGAGCGGTCCGCCAGCGCCTGCTCGGAGAGTTCTATCTCTCCCAGAGCCAGGGGCAACAGAGCCCCACCGTAGGCCTGATTCTCTCCCGGGTCCAGCCCCTGGCCTTCGACCCGCAAGAGAGGTTACTCTTGACCCGGTCGGACCTGCAGGCGGCCCTCGAGTACGTCAGTTTTCTCGGCCAGCTGCAGGGAGGCGCCGGGCTTTCCAGTGCGCAGGCGGAGCTGATCGCCGCTCAGGTGGTTTCCAACTTCTCCCGGCTCTCCCCCAACGAGAAGGCCTTTCTGGCCTCAGCTCGGCTCATGTGGACCCTGGTAGCCCAGAACTGGCAGCGCATGTCGGCGCAGCAGCAGAGCGCCTGGCGCCAGCAGTACACTCCCCCGACGCCGGCTGCGGCACCGGCCGGGGGCATCGACCCGAGTGTCTACCGGTTGATGAGCCAGATGAGCCTTCAGAGCCACGCGACGACCATGAACATCATCGAGAACATGGGAGGGACGGGGGACTACTGGCAGGTCGTGCCCCAGGACTACTGACGGGCAGCCCCGGGCACTCACAAATGGCTTTGTGAAGAGGTCTCCGCCGCGAGATTTCTTTCCGCCTTCTCGCGTTCTCCGGGTCTGTGCCCAAGACTACCGTCCCGATGGGAACGGAAACTTGCCGGTCTTGAACGGATCTTTGACGAGCTCAGGGGGGGCTCCCGGGAGTAAGCGCCCGGAAGGCCTTGCTCAGGAGAGGAAGCTGCACAACCAGGCTCCTTCAGCGCCAGGCAGCCAGAGTAAGCGTCCGGAAGGCCTTGCTCAGGAGAGGAAGTAGTCGCTCTTGAGCCGATCGAGGGCATCAGGCTGGGGCGGCGGGGCCAGGCGAGCGAAGGCTCGGGCGGTCTCGCACAGGGCTCCCAGCACTTCTTGCCGGCGCTCAGCCGGATAGTCGGGGTCGTCGAGCAGCCCGCCGGCTGCTTGAATGCCCTTCCAGAGCGCATGCTGGGTCAGTGGGCCATCGGTGAGGCGAGGGTCGGTAGCATAGAGCACGCGGGCCAACGCCTCGAAGGCGGCGTTGGGGTCAGGCAGGGGCACTTCCAGGGCGTAGAGCCGGCCGGCCTGGCACAGGGTCTCCAGCAGGCGCACCCGGTCTTCGGGCGAGTCCTCGCGCTCGAGCATCAGGGTGCCGCATGCCTGGATGCCCCGCCATACGGCCAGGCGCTGGGAGGGACCCAGGCTCCGCGACCAGTCGTGGTTGTGCAGCAGGCGATCGAGTGCCTGGTAGGCATCCTCAGCGCGCTCGCAGGGGATGGCCCGGGCGTAAGCTTCGGCCGCCAGGGCCAGCACGGTCTGGGCTTCCAGCTTGCGCTCCCAGGCCAGGCGGGGCTCGGAGAGGAGCGCGCCCGCGGCCTGGATGCCGCGCCAGAGGGTGAGCCGCACCAGGTTGCCATCCAGGGGAACCGGACGCAGCACGGCCACGGCCTGCTCAATCTGCTGCTCCTGAGCCGACCAGGTGGCCTGGCGCCGGTCGCGAGGCAGGCTGCGCGCATAGTAGCGCACGGCCTGGCAAAGGCAGTCGAGGGCTTCAACCCGCTCTTCGGGATTGAGCCACGGATCGTCGAGCAAGCGGGCGGCCGCCTGGATGCCGTGGCGCAGGAGCAAAGGATTGGGCGGGGCTTCGTCCGAGGCCACGCCGGGCAGGGGCAGGGTCGGCAGAGCTGGCTCGCACGCGGGTGCGGTTGGCAAGATCGGCTCGAGTGCCGAACGGAGCTCCTCGGGTGCCGCGTGCGCCACCTGGCCCGCGGCCTGCTCCACCGCCAGCTCGGAAAAGTCCAGCCCGACGGCCACGGGCCCCAGGGTCTCCAGGACGCCTTCGCTCCCGGACGCCAGGCAGGGCAGCACCGGCAGGGGCGGCAGCTCGTCGCACAGCGGCAGAATCGGGAGGGCCGGCATCTGGAAGCTCTCGGGCACGCAAGGACCCGGCGGGATGTCGGGCCCCGGCAAGACCAGCTCGGGCTCCTGGGCCATCGGCTCGGGAGCCCGGCTGGGAGCCGGCATCAGCTCGAGGGCCTGATCTGGCAGGCCCAGGCCCAGGTAGGCGGTGCCCAGCAGGCTGCGAGCCTCGGGGCACTCGGGATCGAGGCTGAGAATCTTGCGCGCCGCCAGGGCCGCATCCTCGAACTGCTTGTTGAGCAGGCAGGCCTCCGCGAGCAGCAGCAGGGCCGGCCGCGGGTCACCCGGGTGGCGCAATAGCGAGCGAAACTCTCCGATGGCAGCGGGATAGCGCCCCATGGCCAGATAGAGTCGACCCAGGCTCAGGGCCACGTCGGCCCGCTCGGGGCTGATCACCATCAAGCGCTGAAAGACCTCGGCCGCCAGCTCATCTTGTCCGCGCTCGATCAGGACGGAGGCCAGGTTGCGCAGGTGCTGCCCGGCCAGATCGAAATTGCCGGTCAGGATGTAGACCTCGGCCAGGGCCATCCCGGTGGGGAAATCAGACGGCACCACCAGCCAGGCTCGCTCGAGCAGTTGCAGCGACTCCTCGGTCTCGCCTCGCTCGAGTAAGAGCAGGCTGAGCTCTCTGAGGTTGGCCAGGGCACCCCCGAAGTCTTTACTCTGCAGGCGAGCCAGGGCGATGTGCAGGCGCGCCTTCTCAGAGGTGGCGTCAAAACGCAGGATGGCCTCGCCTACCGCCTCGATGAGACTCCACTGGGACTGCTGCTCCAGCGCCTCCAGCCAGCTGTAGCAAGCGGTCAGGAGCTTGCGGCGCTTGCCCTTGGTGGCGTAAACGCGCGCGACGCCGTTCAGAGCCCGGCGATTATGGGGATAGTCGGCCAGAACCTGCTCGTACATGCGCTCGGCCAGGTCCCAGCGCCCCCGCGCGACATGCTCGTCAGCGCGATCCAGCCGATGATCGAACCGGGCCTCCTTGGGCTCGTAGAAGCCGAAGACGCCGCTGGGCCCGTTCTCCAGCCTCTGCGAGAGGCTGACGACTCGGGGCCCGAAGCCCCTGGGATCGGGGATCCTGGGCAAATCCAGTAGTTGGCCAGTGGTCACCTGCCCACTCTATGCAAACCAGTCTCGAGATGGATGAACATCCCATTAACGGTTGACCATCGGGCTACCCTGTGGGATGATCCCGGGTATGACAGGCTGGCTTACCTGGGCCCTGATTCCCTCGCTGTTCCTGGCCGTCTGGCTGATGGTGCTGTGGGTCATCAGCTGGCTGGGAGGCTGGCGCCGATTGGCCCGTCACTACCGCAGCCCCGAGCCGTGGAAGCACTCCGGGCTCGGCTGGCAGTCGCTTTACCTCGACCGGGGCATCTGTTTCCGTGGCTCAGTCAAGGCTCAGGCCGACGAGCACGGGCTGCACCTTTCAGTGTGGCCGATCTTTCGGGCCTTTCATCCTCCCCTCTCCATTCCGTGGGAGGACTTGCGTGGACAACGGCTCGGCCCCACCAGCCGCTTGGGTCGGATGCTGGTGACCCGCACCGTGCTGCTGAGCGCCCGCCTGAGCCCCGAAGTCCCCCTCATCCTCTCCGAGCGGTTGGCCGAGAAACTCGGCGAGAAAACTGGAGCGAGCTGGCTTTGCGCTTGATCCGGCTGCTCTTGCTGCTGGCTTTGCTGGCCCTGCCCGTCCGGGCCGAGACCCTGCATGAGGCGGCCGCTCGCGGGGATCTGATCCGGGTCATGCAGATCCTCGACGGTGGGGCCAAGATCGACGGGGTGGACGGCAATGACAACACGGCCCTGATGGTAGCCGTGGAGCGCAACCAGATCGAGATCGTCAAATACCTCATCAAGCGCAAGGCCAGCCTGAAGGTGGGCCATCCCCTCGCCGTGGCGGTGCGCGAGAACAACCTGGCCGTGGCCAGACTCCTGGTCGAAAGCGGCGCCAACGTCAACGCCGGGCTCAACTCCCCCTACAGCCTGCCGATCGAGATCGCGGTGGTCAACGGGAATCTGGAGATGGTGAAATTCTTGCTCGAGAAGAAGGCCAAAGCCACCATCAAGACCAGTTACGGCACCCTGCTGCACAACATCGCCCTGGCTCCCGATCTTCACTCGGGCCAGAAGGGGCGCCTGGAGATCGCCCGCCTGCTGGTGGCCTCCAAGGTGGATCCCCGAGTCCGCGACGTGCGCAAGGACCTGCCCTTCCACTCGGCCGTGGCCATGGGTCACAGCGCTCTGGTGGACTACTTCCTCTCGCTGGGGATTTCGCCCGAAGACAAGGGCAGCCTGGCCTACACCGCGCTCCTGGTGGCCTCCGAGTCGGGCGATCTCTTGACCGTGAAGGCTCTGCTGGCCCACAAAGCCTCCGTAAAAGCCGTGACCCCCGAGGGCAGCACGGCGCTGCACAAGGCGGCCTGGAACGGACACCTGAAGGTAGTGGAGGCGCTCCTGGCCGCGGGCGCCTCGCCAAAGGCCAGCAACAAAGCCGGCAAGACCCCCCTGGACCTGGCTCGCGAGCGCGGCCACAAGAACGTGGCCGCCCTGCTCAAGTCCAAGATGTAGTCGCCGCCGAGCGAGGAGCCGGACCGCACCGACCCGAAACCCTGGTCATGCCCGTCAAGAGAACCGCCTGCACTCGTGATTGTCCCGACGCCTGCTCCATCCTGGTGACGGTGGACGACGACGGGCGAGCGATCAAACTCAAGGGTGACCCGGATGATCCGGTGACGAAAGGCTTTTTGTGCGAGCGGACGAGCCGATTTCTCTACCGCCAGTATGCCTCCGACCGGCTGACCAGGCCGCTTTTAGATGGCCAGCCAGTCTCCTGGGAGAGATCTCTCGATGTGGCTGCCGAGAATCTCCTGAAGATACGCTCCGAGTCCGGGCCGGCGGCCATTCTCCATTACCGTTCGGGAGGCTCGCTGGGCCTGCTCAGGAACCTATCGGACTACCTCTTCGAGAGCTTCGGTCCGGTCAGCGTCAAGCGAGGAGATATCTGCTCAGGAGCGGGCGAGGCCGCCCAGGAGCTAGACTTCGGCCTGTGCGACAGCCACGACCTGACTGACCTGGAGCATAGCCGCACCATCGTGATCTGGGGCAAGAACGTGCACACCTCGGGGCCCCACCTTCTCCCCCTGCTGCTCAGAGCCCGCGAGCGCGGGTGCAGATTGGTGGGCATCGACGTGCTGCGCACCAGGCTGGCCGAGCTCTGCCCGGAATTCGTGCAGGTCCGCCCCGGGGGCGACTTCGCGCTGGCCATGGCGCTGGCCAGGGTGCTGTTCGAGACCGGGCGCGCCGATCCCGAGGCTGCCGGCTACTGCGACCACTTCCAGGCCTACCGCGAGCTGGTCTTCTCCCGCACCGACTGGACCGCCGAGGCGGGGGTCAGCCCCGAGCAGGTGGAGAGTCTCGCCCGGGCCTACACTGACGGCCCCTCCGCCCTGTTGGTGGGCTGGGGGCTGACCCGCAGAGCTAACGGAATGGCTAGCGTGCGAGCGCTGGACGCCCTGGCGGCGATTAGCGGCAACCTGGGCGTTGCCGGCGGGGGCATCTCTTACTATTTTCGTCGTCGGGCCTCGTTCGACATCGGCTTCATCCCGGGCCGTAGCGCTCGCGGGCTCTCCGAGGCCAGGCTGGGGCACGAGATCCTGGCCGCCCAGGACCCGCCCATCCGCATGATCTGGGTGACGGCCGGCAATCCGGTCTCCATGCTGCCCGACTCGCAGGTGACCCGGGAAGCCTTTCACAAGAGCGAATTCAACGTGGTGGTGGATACCCACCCCACCGACACCACCGATTGCGCCCGGCTGGTGCTGCCCACTCTGACGCTGCTGGAGGACGAAGACCTGGTGGGAGCTTACGGCAATCACTGGGTTCGCAGCTCCAGCCCCACCCTGGCGCCCCCCGGCGAGGCCCGCCACGAGCTATGGATCTGGCAACAGCTGGCCAGCCGGCTGGGACTGTCCGACCTGCTCGAGGGGAGCGTGCGGGACTGGAAGCGGCGAATCCTCAGGCCTCCCCTCACCTTGGAAGCCCTGGACCAGGGCCCCCAACCTCGCCCGGACGCCCCCCGGGTCCTCTTCGAGGGGCGGAGATTCCCGACCGCCAGCGGCAAGGTCAACCTGATCCACCAGATGCCCGGGCCCACGCCCCGACCCGATCAGGAGTTCCCCTTGCAACTGCTGGCCGTGTCCACTCCCAGATCACAATCCTCGCAGTGGTCGGTCGACCACGACGGCCCACCCCTGGTGAGCCTGCACCCCTCCTGTGGGCTCCAGGACGGCCTGAAGGCTCGCCTGGAGAGCCGGCGTGGCTGGCTGGACGTGCGCGTGCGACTCGACGAGAGCATCCACCCGGAGGTGGCCTTCATGCCCAAGGGGGGCATGCTGCGCCGCGGCAATTGCGCCAATCAGCTCATTGCCGCCCGGGAAAGCGATGGGGGCGGAGGGGCCGCATTCTACGACGAGCCGGTGCGGGTGGTGGCCCGGTAGGAATTCTGGCCCCAGAGAGGAAGCTTTTCAACTTATGAAAGGGCAATGCGGGCTTGGGTAATGCGGTCCCGACCGAGCCGTCGGGAACGCTGGTTGAAGCCGAGCCTTCGACTCTAGGCAAGCAGGTTCTCTACCACTCGGGCTTTGACCCCCCGGTGCTGCACTGGCGCCACCAGGGGGCGCGACAGTTCCGCTCGGTCACCATGACCTGCTCGGGTCCGGGTCGCATCGAGGGAGAGTCATGCTGGCGGGCCTGGGCGGTCGGCCAGGCGGGGCGCAACCTGCAGTTCTACTTCACCAACAGCCTGGGAAATCTGCGCGACCCGGCTTCGGGCAGTTACCAGATCACTCAGGACTGGGCCTTCGTGCAGGATGGACAACTCTTCAACTACCAGCCAGCACGCCGCCCGGACGCACCCCGGCGCGATTACGACCCTGCCCTGGTGCCGGTCATCGAGTCCGACATCCTCAAGGAAAAGCGCCCTTACCGCGTTTTCCTGCCGCGCGGCTACGATCAGCACAGCGACCGACGCTATCCTGTACTCTACCTGCACGACGGCCAGAACGTGTTCGAGGTGGGCCCCTTCGGCTCGTGGCACGCGACCCGGGCGGTGGAGGAGACGGCTCGCCGGGCCGAAGCGCGCGAGCTGATCGTGGTGGGGGTGGACAACACGCCCAATCGGCTACGCGACTACATCAGCCCCGACGACGGGGGGCGGGCCGACCTTTACGCCTCCTTCCTCATTCAAGAGCTCATACCGCTTATGAACGAGAAGTACCGCACCCTCCCGGGCCCGGCCAACACCGGCACGCTGGGCTCGAGCGCGGGCGGGGTGGCCGCCCTCTACCTGGCCTGGGAGCATCCCGAGGTGTTCGGCAAGGTGGGGGCCATGTCGGGCTCGTGGTGGCTGCGCAACTTCCCCGCCCGGGTGGCCCAGGACAAACGCCGCGATCTGCGCATCTATCTTGATTCGGGCGACAGCGGAGGGACTTTCCGCGATGGCGTCAGCCTGACCCTGGCGCTGCGTGACTCTCTGATCGGGCGCTACTCGCTCGGACGCGACCTGCAGCACCTGATCGGACACCGCCACCGACATAACGAAACCGCCTGGGGGGCCCGCATGGCGGGGGCTCTCAAGTTCTTGTTCCCGCTCACAGAGGAGCCGCCGCCCCCGGCCTCATGACGCTCTCGGAACGGATCGACGCCTTCGGCCCTCCCACACCGGCCTTCGCCCTTCCCAGCAGCGGTTGGCGCACCTTTCAAGACTGCCTGGCCTACGTCGATTATGCGGGATGCTGGCTGGCCATCGGCCAGCCCCTCGGCCCCGACCCCCAGGCCATGGCCTCCGAGTTTGCCCGCCAGGCTCGGGAGCGAGGGCGGCGGGCAGCCTTTTTTGGCTGGTCTCCCAGCGGCTGGCAGGCCCTCCCGGTCGGTCAGGAGGCCTGGTTCGAGGCCGGGCAGTGGCGGCCCGAGCGGGTGGGGGAGTTTCTGCGCCGGGCCCGGCGCAAAGGGGTGAGCGTTCGAGAGGATCCTCCCGAGGCCGACCTGGAGCCCCTGGTGCGAGCCTGGCGCCATCGCCAGGGAATGCCGCCCATGGGTTTTCTGGCCGCCGGTCGCCCCCTGGAGATGGGTCCTGCGCGGCGCCGCTGGGCCGCCTACAGCTCCGCCGGGGCCTGCCTGGGCCTGCTGGTGGCCGTCGACCTGGGCGGGGGGAACCATCTGGTGGACTTCCTCATCCTGGGCCGACCGGTTCCCCAGGGCACAGCGGAGCTGCTCCTCGACACGGCCATGAAGAGCCTGCCGGGACGGGTTTCCCTGGGCTTCACCGCTCTGGCCGGCTTGCCAGCCCGTGGCGGCCCTTTGCTGGCCCTGATGCGAGCAGCCTCCAACCACCTGAACTGGCTGTATGGCTTCAAGGGGATCTACAACTTCCGAGCCCGCCTGGGCTGCCGCTTCCGGCCCATCGTGCTGGCCGCCGAGCCGGGCCAGCTGACACGGGCCCTGTGGGCCTCGCTGGTGGCCTTCTCTCACGGCCGACCTGACCGCTTCGCGCTGGTCACGGCCGGCCGACTGCTGAGCCAACCGGCCCGGGTGCGTGAGCCGGAAGGGTGGGCTCTGGGGGCGGAATTGCTGGCCGCCGCGCTGATTCCCTGGACGGCGGTGCTGGCCCTGTGCGACTCGGAGCGCTGGTTCGGGGTGGCCTGGCTGGCCCGGGCATGGGCCAGCTTCGATGTGTTGATCCTCACCCTCTTCTGGCTGCTGGGACAGGGGTTGCGCCGACGCCGACGCCAGGCGCGTACGCTGGGCTTCCTGTTGCTGGGGGCGGTGCTGGCCGATTGCTGGATGACCTTTGCCCAGGCCCTGCTCTACAACATCCCCCGCGCCAGCTCAGGCTGGGACTGGCTGGGCTTACTCATCGGCTGCAGTGGCCCTCCCCTGGCCGCCCTCTTCCTGAGCGCCCTGCTGCTGCGAGCCCCGCTGCGTCGATGACTCCCACGCGCTACTTCTATAACCTGACCCTGGAGCGGATCTTCGAGGCTTTCGAGCAGGCCGACCTGGACATCGAGCCCGGCTTCGTCTTTCTCAACTCCCTGGAGAACCGGGTCATTCGCGCCGAGGAGCGGGACGGCACGCGCTGGGTGGCCAAGTTCTACCGACCCGGCCGCTGGTCGCGCGCGGCTCTACGAGAGGAGCACGATTTTCTGGAAGAGCTGAAAGAAGCTGGTCTGCCGGTCAGCCCTCCCCTCGAGCTTGAGCACAAAGACACGGTTGGAGTGGTGTCAGGCATCTACTTCGCCATTTTCCCCTACCAGTTCGGGCGCTGCCCCGACGAGATCGAGCTGCACCACGTGCACGCTCTGGGGGATATGCTCGCTCGCCTGCACAACGTGGGCGAACGGCGCGCAGCTCGCCACCGGCCGGTCATCGGGCCGCGCAGCTGGGGTCTGGAGAACCTGGAGGCTCTGCGCGCCGAAAAGGTCGTGCCCGGCGAGATCTGGCCGGGTTATGAGAAGACCGTGCGCTCGCTGGTCAGCCGGGTGGAGCGGATGTTCGCCGAGATCCGCCCCATCCGTCTCCACGGGGACCTGCACCGGGGCAACCTGCTCTACAGCTCGCAGGGCCTGGAGCTGGTGGATTTCGACGACTTCGCCATGGGCCCGCCCGTGCAGGACCTCTGGCTGCTCTTGCCGGGCCGGGACGAAGACAGTGTGGCCATGCGAGAGACCCTGCTGGAAACTTACTGCAAGCGCCGCCCCTTCGATCGCCGCAGCCTGACCCTGATCGAGCCATTGCGGGCGCTCAAGTTCGTTCGCTACGCCACCTGGGTGGCTCGGCGTCGGCACGATCCGGTCTTCGTGCCCCTCTTCCCGGAAGTGGAGTCTCACTCGTTCTGGCGCCGCGAGCTCGAGGATCTGCAGGCCCAGCTGGCGCGCCTGCGCTGAGCGAGCCCAAAAGGAACGCCCCGACAGGCCAGCACACTGGCTGGGGGCCGGGGCGTCGCGAGTACGGAGGAACCAGACTCGCCCGTTACATTCTTGACTGAAATTCAAGTTCCTGCTGGGAAATAGAATTTTTTCCCAGGAACTGTTGCCATTTGTCCCGGGGCCGCGCTGAGAACCAGAAGAGAGCGCTGAGGACCCGGCGCTCGATTCCTGCAAGACCGTACACGCAACAAGCGCCCGTCGCCAGACGGACGCTCGCTCAGCGGAACCACTTTCAGACTTTAGGTGTAGGGAAGCAGTGCCAGGTGACGGGCGCGCTTGATGGCCACGGCCAGGCGACGCTGGTGACGAGCCGAGGTTCCGGTGATGCGGCGCGGCAGAATCTTGCCCCGCTCGTTGACAAACCGCCGGAGCAGGTTGATGTCCTTGTAATCGATGTACTCGATCTTGTTGGCGGAGAAGTAGCAGACTTTCCGGCGCGGGCGGCGCATCCGGCGCTCTCCCCGGCCGCCGTCCTTTCCGGCTGCAGCGTTGGCCATGGGTAAGTAACTCCTTGAACTTAGTTGCGGAGGTGAAGTATAGCCGAGAGGGCTCCGGTTGGCAAGAGGGTTACGAAAACCAGTCGCGCAACTCGCGGTTGACCAGGTCCGGGCGGTCGAGCTGGATCCAGTGCCCGCAGCCCTCCACCAGTCGAAACTCGAGCTGAGCCCTGGTGTAGTGCTTGCTGAGCCCCGCCGTGGAAGGCAAAAGATAGGGGTCATCGGCGCCAAACAGCATCAGAGCGCTCACATCAGCCTGGGGGAGGGGCGTGGGACCTGCCCGGTAATAGCTCAGGGCCGCCTTGAGGACCCCCGGCCGCATCAATGCTTCCATGCCGCGCTGGGCGTCCAGAGCGTCGATGTGCCCTCCGTAGGCAGCCCGAAACCATCCCGCCAGGTGGCGGCGGATCATCCATTCTGGCAGCCAGGGAAGCTGGAACCAGAAGATGTACCAGCTTCGCCTCAGCTGGGAGGGATTGCCAAGAAGCCCCCGGACCATGGCGCCGGGATGGGGACAGTTAAGCACAGCCAGCTTGCGCAGGCGCTGGGGATAGAGCCCGGCCGTCGCCCAGGCCACCGCCCCTCCCCAGTCGTGGCCGCAGACGTAGGCATCGCGCTCGCCCAGATCTTCGATCAGCTCGACTACATCACGAGCCAGGCGATTGAGCCGATAGAAGCGGCGACCGGAGGGCTTGTCGCTCTGGTTGTAGCCGCGCAGGTCGGGTGCCACCACCCGATAGTGGCTGGCCAGGGCAGGGAGCTGTTTGCGCCAGACATACCAAAAGTCGGGAAAGCCATGCAGGAGCAACAGCAGAGGCCCTTCGCCCTGGCTCACCCAGTGGAGGCCCACCTCGCTGAGCTGGGAAAATCCGTGTCGCCAGGTCATCGCCGGGCAGCTTCCTGGCCGGTTGACTCAAGCCCTTCCTGTGTCGAGGGGGGTTCGGCTGCTCGCCCGGGCACGTCTCACGGGAGGTCCCGCAGAGCCTGATAGTATCCCACGGCCAGGCCTCCCCAGGCTCCTGTGACCAGGCCGGCGGTGGCCAGCAGGGTGGGGTGGAACCCAAGGGCCAGGCCCGCTACGCCGCCTGCCACCGCTCCGGCCAGCGCACCTATGCCCATGCTCGTGGCGACGCGCCGGTAGGCATGTTCGTTGGCAGAAGACAGGGTGACTGTGTCCGGGTCGCGAGGCGCCGCCTCGGTGGCAGGACCGAGCCGAATGGAACGGGTGGGCATCGGTGCCAAAGCGATGAGGTTCATAGGGGAAGACTCCTTCCAAGAATGGGTGCTTGCTTCATGGAACCCCCCTTGCGTCAAGCCATCGTCGCAGGGATGTCAAATCGATTGTGGAGTGGTTGCCGGGAGGTGAAAGAAAGGCTGTCCGGTTGCCCAGAGTATAGCCCTGCCACCTTCACGCCTTCTGGAACAAATCTTCAAGGACCCTTGAATTCCGGATGGGATGCTCCCTGGGCCGTGCTCGCAGCAAGAACGGGCTGCAACTCGACGAAAGTCCAGATGGTCGCGCTGAGCCGTTGGTGGAGGGGTCAGAGCCGGAGCCGGATCAGGTCAGCCTCGCAGCAAGATGAGCAAGAAAGCCCAGGTCTCTCGGGTCGAAGTATAGAGCAGCACGAACTGGGCAGCAAAGGCTCCGATCGCGGACATGACGGGGAGAATCCAGCCTCGATAGGGAGAAAGACAGCTCATGACGGCCGCCCCGGAAGCGCACAGGTAGGCCAGGAACCAGCTGTAGTAGGGGGCGTAGTCGGGATTGCGCGCCGATTCAGGGATCAGTCCGGCCAGGAGCAGGAAGCTGAGGTCCCTCAGGGCTGCCCCGGCCGCAGCGCCCGGGATGCGCATCCAGCTTCCCTCGGTCAGCCGGGCTCCGAGGGCGGCCAGGATGCCCGGAATGAGGAGAAACAGCCAGATCTGCCAGGCTTGGCTCAACAGCACAGGGCAGGCGTATCGGGCAATCTCGGACACGCCGCTCATGTTACCGGCCGACAGGCTCTTTCCCTGCCGCAGACAGGGATACCGGTAGGCCCAGGTCTAAGCGTCAAACTAGAGGGAGGCTAGAAGTCCGGCCGCAAACCCCCATGCGGTGTCGGAGGGAACCTCCGCCACCACAAGATATTGTAGGCGGCCGGACTTCTAGCACAATATGTTGGGCGTCGCGCAGCCGGAAAACTGTGTCAAGGG
>JAANMX010000079.1_pt1 | contig 108886 bp, 94 predicted proteins | sample 7279681 | NCBI WGS metagenome assembly JAANMX01 (sample SAMN14094542, study PRJNA606508) | bioreactor metagenome | isolation source: A lab-scale SPAN reactor treating ammonium-rich wastewater day 351 | place: Ireland: Galway | collected 2018-01-01 | reverse complement strand
GCGCTTGCCCGGTTTGGCACGGTGGCCGCGCACGTTATCACGGGTTCACGCACGACGATTTGTGCGACCAACCTCTAACAGGGCCGGATGTAGCACGAGTGCTGACTTTTCGATCAGGGCTGACAGCTCGCCTTGACGATAAGCTGCGTCACTTCATCTCATAGCGGCCAGTCGTGAGGTGTTCGGGCGGCGTATAGCTTGATCGCGTTCGTTCTTCGAGAAGCCGCGACAGGGTGTGCCGAATCGTGCGGTAACGCGGATCGCCGGCCACGTTCACAGTCTCGTCTGGGTCGGTCACCCGATCGACCAGAACCGCGTCCTCTTGCTCAGGTGTCGGCGGGGCATTGTTGATCCGGGTGTTCACCTCGAACCGGTAGCGCCATGTGCGCAGGCATGACCGTCGCGGCCAGCCATGATCGTCGTCCAGCGTTCCCTGTGCCGAGCTTGGAAAGGCGCGGCTGCTCGTATAACCGTATCCGATTGTGGCATGAACCGCTTCCGGCGCAGGGGCTGTGAACACGCTCCGCCCCCGCATGTGTTCGGGAGCCGGTAGCTCCGCAAGCGACAACAGCGTGCGGGCGAGATCTACGCCTTCGGTGACATCAGCACGGCGCTGACCGGCAGGGAGCGTACCGGGCCACGCGATGATGCGCGGAACACGCAGTACTTCAGGGGCGAACGTGAGCTTTTGCAGCCGGCCGCCTTCACCGAGCGAGGCGCCGTGATCGGACTCGAACACGATGATCGTGTTATCGTGAAATCGGGTCGCGCGCAGCGCCGTGAGGAACTGGCCGATCTGCGCGTCGAGCCACGCGACCAACCCGTAATACGCGACGTGAATCCGGCGAATCTGGTCGGGCGTGAGCTTGTCAGCGCCGACAATCTGGCGGAAACGCGATTCAAAGGCGCTCAACGGCTTGGCGCTCGTGATCGCATCGGGAAAGTCAAGCGACTGATACATCTGGTCGAACGGCGGCGGCGGAAGGACAGGCGTATGCGGTTGGAGGTAAGAAAGCCGCATGAAGAACGGCTCTGGCGCGGTCTGCAACCACCGGATCGCGTTCCGGGTCACCGGCTCGGCAGGATAAGCGCGATCCCCCGGATACCGCCCGCCGATCACGATGTAGGGGAAGTTCGGAACGTGGATCATGTCCAGTTCCTCGCGTGGCACGCCCTCATAGAACGGCTGCATGTCCCCGCCGTCGTCTTCGCTGTGCATCCACGGAGCCAACCCCGAAGGCAGGTGGACTTTGCCGAAGTTGGCGGTCGTGTATCCGTGACGGGCGAACACTTCGGGGAATGTCTCGTAATCGCGCGCAAGACGATATTCGGCCTTCGCCGCTTCGTTGTTGTAAACGCCGGTGTCCTCAGGATAAAGCGCTGTCATCGTGCTGGTTCGGGACGCGACGCATACCGGCGAATTGACGAAGTTATTCTCGAACAGAACGCCTGCCGCCGCGATCGAGTCGATATTCGGCGTGTGCATCCGCCCGAAGCGGTTGCCGTAACACGCGAGGGCATCGGTGCGCAGCTCGTCGCAGTAGATCCATACGATGTTCGGTTTGCGGCTGGGCATGGGTTTCCTCGGGCCGCGGCGCTAAGGTTCCGGGTGCAGCGCGTCGATGTTCGAAGCGTCGACCAGCCGGTGCTCGATGTAGACCGCCGGCGGGACGCGCTCGCCGCGAAGGATGCGCCCTGCCAGATCGACCAGTCCTACGCCGTACTGCTCAGGCGGGAACAGGATCGCAGAGGCGATGATCGAATTTCGGCGGCGGAGTTCGTCGCGGATGCGGCGGTTTCCCGTCCCCGCGCTGACGCATACGATATGGCGCTCGCGCTTGGTTTCGTATGCGGCATTGATGACGGCCTCAACGGTCACGTCGTTGTGGCTCACAATTGCGATGCGGCTGTGCTTCGGCAGATCACTCAGGGCTTCGATCAGCATCGGCGTCAGGCCCTCAACTCGCCCGGCGCGGTCTTCCAACTTGATGATCTGAGCCGGCGCGATCGGGCCGATCACGTCGCGCAGGCCGTCCAACTGCGCCTGCACGCGCACCGCCGGGATCGGGCCGGAGGCGTGCAGTTCGATCACGATCAAGTAGTCAATCGTGCCCTTCCAATGCCGCTGAATCCAGCGGCCGAGCGCGGCGCCACCGTCCTGACCGGCGCGGTAATTGTCGACACCGAAGTAGACCGCGCCGACAATCGGGATATCGACGGCGATCACCGGGACATTGGCGGCCCGGAACTTGCTCAGCAGCAGGGGGCCGACACGTTCTTCATAGTGAAACTCGATGGCGAGATCAATCTCTGACTTCACCAGCGAGTCCGCGACATCGACCGCAACGTCGCTGTCGTACTGATTGTCTCCCGCGATGATGTCCATCCGTCCGTTGGAACGGGCCGCCGCTTCCAGACTCTTACGCACAGCCACGGCGAATGGGCGGTCTTCGCCGAGGTTCGCAAAGCCGATGCGGTAATGGCGGTCGTCGGGGTCGAGCCGGGCATACGACGTGGTTGTGATCTCCCCGCACACGACCAGCGTCGTGAACGCCCGCAGCTGCTCGACGGTCGCGGTGTCCACATCCGCGTCGGTCAGAATCTGGGTGACGTCCTGAATTTGGGCGAATGAGGTGATCTGTACGACGCCGATCTTGCTCGACTCCACCAGCACGATAGTCTGCTCGGAGTGTTCGACCACCTTCTGCTTGAGCTGGGCGATCTCCATATCCGCTTCCGTGAAGCCGGTGCGAACGGTGAAACCGCCGCATGAGACGAACGCGCGCTTGATGTGAAGCCCGGCCAGCGCCGCGCCGCTGAGCTGCCCGAACACGGAGACGGTCTTGGCACGCACGATCCCGCCGAGCAAGACGACCGTGACGTTGGGCATCTGCGCGGCGGCGAGCGCCGCCTCAATCCCGTTGGTCACGATGGTCAGGTCGCGCCGATCCTGAAGAAACGGGATCATCGTGTACGCCGTCGTGCTGTCATCGAGGAAGATCGCGTCGCCGTCTTTGACGATATCCGCGGCCCGGCGCGCGATCAGCCGCTTCCCGGCGACGTTCGTGCGCGCGCGTTCAGCGAAGCCGTTGTCGGCAATCGCGCGCGTGATCGTCAGCGTGACGCCGCCGTGACGCCGCTTGACCAGATCGTTCTGCGCCAGAAAATTCAGGTCGTTGCGGATGGTTCCTTGCGAAACGCTAAGACGGTCGGCTAAATCCGCGATCTTTAGTTCGTGATGTTCGCGAAGCATCGCCATGATTTCGTTGCGGCGTTCGTAGGACTTGGTACTCATCGTCTCGTGTCCGGGTGTGAAATGTCTGGTTATCGGGTTTTGCCGTGCCGGTCTGGAACACGACCCCCATTCCGGCCGATCTCGACGCGGTCGACCCATTCGCTCACAAGGCTTCGGAACACAGCCTGCTGTTCACGATGCAGCATGTGGCCGGCGCTGTCGAGGACGGCGAACGTCCCGTGCGGATAATGCTCGATCAGCGTCAGCGCCTCACGATAGCCGGTCACCGAGTCCTGCCTGCCGGCTAGGACGAGCGTGGGGGCCGTGAATGGGCGGGCAGGGGAGCGCACGTCAAACGAGAGGCTGTTCTCGCGGCCCAACCGCTGTAAGAATTCGGGGTTGGCGATGCCGAGCGCAGGCAGCAGTTCTTCACGCACTTGATCGAGCACGCTCATCGTCTGCACCACGATGGTGTCCGTGAGCCACTTTTCGTCATGCGTCAGGTTTTCGGCGAAGGCCGGCTCGACGATCCGAACCTCGTGGGGCGGGAAGTGCTGCCGGGCGCGATCACGCTCGACGCTGGGAACCACCAACAGCAGGCCGTCGATGCGGTCGCCCATGTGCTGAACGAGGCCCTGAGCGAGATAGCCGCCGTACGACACCCCCCCGACGACGAAGCGCTCAGACCCGGCCAGCGAGTCGATAAACCCCTCGACGACCGCCAGCATGTCATCGTGCGACCGGATGGACTGCGCCGGCGCCGAACAGCCCATGCCGGGAAGATCGGGATAAATTCGCCGCCAGCCCGAACGGTGCGCGAAGGCCGGCTCGATCATACGCTCTGCGAGGCGATGATCGGCGCCCCATCCGTGCAGCATCACCAGCGGCAGCCCTGAACCGGCGGATGTGTATTTGACCGTGACTCCGTTGACTGAACACTCGTCCATGTTGAAACCTCTAGCGCCGGATGTACTGAGGACGCCGGTAAGCCGGATCCGTCACGTTCACGCATTCGATGCCCCAGCACCGCGCGAACCCCTCGATCAGATGCGCGATATGGCCGATGCCCAGCGCGAAGTGGTGAGTCGGCCCCTCCAAGCTCCAGTTCTCGATGAACGTCGAGACGTCCGGCTCGAAACGGCACCGCGTGTTGGTGTTGCCGGTCGGCGGAATTGGCCCGGCCAGCGATTCGCCCTCAGCCACGATGAAGCGGAACCGTCCGTCGGCGGTCGTGCTGAGCGCGACGATGGTGATCGGCCCGACCTTGAGCTGGAACTCGACTCCGACGCCGTAGCCGCGTTTGCCGTGATAAACCGACAGCCCGCGCAGCACCGGGCGTCCTTCGGCGACGCCGATGTGGTGCGGCCCGTCATGGCCGACGAGGATGATATTGTTCTCGAAGTCGCACGGGTGGATTTCGGCGAAGCTGCCCCCCGCTTCGAGCCGGTCGACGATCAGCATGGCGAGGCAGTTTTTGAGGTCAAGCTCCCCCGCGACCGGGAACCCCTGCCCGGTCAGCAGCGAACTCCCCACGATGAAGGTCGCGCCGATGCGTTCGTTCAGGTTGCCGTCGAGGCCGCGATAGTAGTAGGTCAGCGCCGTCAGCCCAAAATCCTTGAAGAGCTTATCAATGGCGCAGGCCACCTGCGCGGCCCAACGCACGTCTTCCGGCTTGGCCGGGCCGGCAATTGGATCTGCGCCGGGTTCCGGGAAGTCGAACAGCGCGTGGATCTCTTCGAGCTTGCGCTCGATCTGCTCGTCGGTAACTTGCGCGACACGCACTGCGAGATCGTCCATTTCGAGGTGTTCGGCGTGCATGCCGAACTTGGCGTCGAACATGGTCGGGTCGAAGTTCATGTCGAGCATGCCCTCATAGGTATGTCCGATCATCCCGATTCGGGCGCTGCGCACGGCGGCGTATGCCCGCGCGATCTTGCACCAGTCGAAGATCCGGCTCCACGCGCGCTCGTCGTCGTGCAGCGTCCCGACGACCATCCCGACCGGCTCGATATTCGCGCGGCGCAGCGCGTTGCACATCTCAGGCAGGCTTGTGGCGTTGTCGTGCTCAAGCTGCATGACGGTGGTGCCGTTGGCGTAGTCCATCGCCTTGTTGGGCTGCAGCGAGACGATCAACAACGGGACGCCTGCGCGCTGAACGACCGGCAGCACGCCGCTGCTGATCGCATACGTGCTGACGTAGCAGATCAGAAAGTCGATGCCCTCCCGGCGGAACATCTCGCCCGCCTCGAAAGCCGGTCGGGACTCGTCGATCAGCCCCGCGCTGACGATGTGGACTCCATGCGCGCGCAGCCGGTTCTCGAAGTGGGTCTGATGCCCGATCAGCTTATCGCGGAGGCCCGGAAACTGCCCCCAATACATGTGATGCCCGCAGCCGAACACGCCGATCTTGGCGCTGCCGTAGCTGCGGCTGAAGAGCTGCTCAAAGGTGATTTTCGGCTGAGGGGTGGGTTCGAGCGACATTTGCAAATCCTATCGACGTGTGCGTAACTCGGAGATTCACCGGGAGTGCTGCTGGACGCCGTCGCGGGTGCTGTGCGCGGCGTGGTCGTCATCGTACAGGAAACACGCGGCGCCGCGCGTTGGACTCAGGGCGATCATGGGCGGGACGGAGGCCAAACAACGATCCATCACATACGGGCAGCGGTCGGCGAATAAACAGCCAGACGCCGCGGCGGAACGCATCGTTTTGGGCGTTGGTTGGTCGGCGCCCCACCGCTGATCGGGGTTGGGTAGGGGGATCGAGCCGACGAGCAGTTGGGTATACGGATGTTTGGGGTCTTTGATGACTTCTGTAACGTCTCCTGATTCCGCAATCGAGCCGCGATATAAGATGTAGATGTCGTTGCACAACTGGTACGCCGTCGTCAGGTCATGGGTCACGTAGATGAGTGAAATCCCGAACTCCTGATGCAGCGTGAGCAAAGACTCGAGGATGGTTGCGCGCAGGGAGGCGTCGACCATCGACACCGGTTCGTCGGCGATGATGATCTTCGGGTTGAGCATGAGCGCGCGCGCGATCATGATGCGCTGGCGCTGCCCGCCGCTGAGCTGATGCGGATACCGGCCGAGCGTTTCTTCGGGCCGCAGGCCCACCTTCTCCAGCGCCGCTTCCATCTGACGCCGCGCGTCCGCCTCAGACGCGGCGAGGCCGAATTTCGCCAGCGGCGTGCGCAGCACATGATCGACCTTGTAAAACGGGTTGTAGACCTCGAACGGATCCTGAAAGATCGCCTGCACCTCCTGCCGGAACTGCCGTTTCTGTGCGTGGTTCATCGCGCGCAAATCCGTCCCGCGATAGTGGATGGCCCCGTCGGTCGGTTCGATGATGCCCAGCAGAAGCCGGGTGAGCGTGGTTTTCCCGCTGCCGCTCTCACCCGCGATTGCCGTCAAGATAGGTTTGCCTTCGTCAATCGACAGCGAGAAATCCGCCAGCGCGACGTTGGACGTGCGCCGAAAGAATCCGCTCGACCGGAAGGTCTTGCCGATGCTGCGCGCCTCAAGCAGGCTGGTCATGGTGCTCCTCTTTCGGGTACAGGTGGCACGCGACCCAATGATCGGGCGACAACGCGATGGAGTCCGGCACGATCCGCGAGCAGTGCTCAAGCCGCTGGTCGCAGCGCACATGGAACGGGCATCCTGACGGCGGGTTCAGCAGCGAAGGTGCCACGCCGGGAATACCCTTGAACAGCTTCTTCTGCTCCAGCGTGGGGATACTGGCGATCAGCATTTGAGTGTACGGGTGCTTCGGCGTGCGAAAGATCGTGCGCACCGGCCCGACCTCGACCAAGCGGCCAGCGTACATCACGCCGATGCGATCCACGAACTGCGCCATTAGGCCCATGTCATGCCCGACGAGGATGACCGCCGCGCCGAGCGCCTCTTGTACGCGCCCCAGCGTCTCCATGACCTGCCGCTGGACAACGACATCGAGCGCGCTGGTTGGCTCGTCGGCGATGATGACCTTCGGGCGCAGGGCGACGGCCATTGCGATGCACACGCGCTGTTTCATGCCGCCGCTCAGTTCGTGCGGGAACATGCCCGCGACAGACGGGTTCAAGCCGACCTGTTCAAGCAGGCTGGCGATCCGCGCGTCGATGTCGGAGCTTGACGTGAACTGCCCGTGCGCTTGGAACAGCTCGACGAACTGACTGCGGATTCGCATGACCGGGTTGAGCGAGTTCATCGCGCCCTGCGGCACCATCGAAATCTCAGCGAAGCGTGCCTGCCGCATCTTTTCTTCGGACAGCGCCAGCAGGTCAACACCGTCGAGGATCATGCTGCCGTGCGGGATGCGGGCGGGCGGCGCGAGCAGGCGCATCAGGGCCAGCGCGGTGGTGGTCTTGCCGGAGCCGCTTTCGCCCACCAAGCCGAGCCGTTCGCGTTGGCGCAGGGTGAATGTCACGCCGTTGACGGCCTTGACAACGCCGGCTGGGGTCGGGAAGTGTACGTGCAGGTTGTCGACTTTCAGCGTCAGGTCGCTCATTCGGTCTTCCTCAGGCGGGTATTCACGAACGCGTCCATGCCCGCGGAGATCAGCAGCAGGCTGATGAAGATCAGGACGATCATGATGATGGGCGGAAGCCACCACCACCACATGCCGCGCAGGATTGCGCCGTAGAACTGCGCCCAATAGATCATCATGCCGAGGGTATATTCATCTTGTGGCCCCAGTCCGAGCGCCTCCAAGCCGATGATCGCGAGGATCGCCTGTGAGACCGAGGCGACAAAGGCGGCGGCGATGTACGTGAGCAGGTTGGGCAGCACTTCTTGAAACACGAGCTGCAAACCGCTGACCCCGCTCAATCGTGCGATCTGAATATAGCCGCGCTCGCGGAGCGATAGTGTTTGGGCGCGGATCGCACGGGCGGGGAAGCGCCACGCCAGCGACGCCACGATCAGCGACATGGTGGCGACGTCCATCTGCCGGACGTTGGTCGCGATGACGATCAGGATAGCGATGCCGGGGATCGTGATGAACACGTCGGTCAGGGTGCGGATCACAAGGTCGATCCATCCCCCGAAGAAGCCGGCCAGCAGGCCCAACACCGTGCCGATCCCGATGCCGACGACGCCTGCGATCACGCCCATCAGAAGCGTCTGAGGCGTTGAGTAGACCAGCACGGCCAGCACGTCGCGGCCCTGCGAGTCGGTGCCAAGCAGGCGTTCGGCGCCCGGAACTTGGCGAGGCAGATACGCACCGACTTGAGCGTTCTGCACCGGGATAATCACCGAGCCGAGCAGCGCAAACAGGATGATCGAAGCCATGAGCGCGATGCCGACGATTAGCACCGGATGCCCGGCCACCACGCGGCGCAACCGCAGGATGGGAGTCATAGGGGCGGTCACGGAAACGGTCGCCAATGCAGTACCTCCTACGCCCGTTCGTACTGAATGCGCGGGTCGATCAGGGGATAAATCAAATCCATGACGTACAGCGCAAATCCGATGGCGATAATCAGCATCAACACGATGCCTTGAACCACGAAGTAATCTTTGGTCTGGATGGCTTGATACAGCTTGTAGCCCAGTCCGGGATACGAGAAGATGACCTCGACGAGGATCGCGCCGGAGACGACGTAGCCGAGGGCCAGCGCCAGCGTCGTCAACTGCGGCAGCATGCTGTTGCGCATCCCGTACCACAGGAAAATGCGGCGCTCGCGCAGCCCTTTAGCCTGTGCGAGTTTGATGTAATCCTCGCCCAGCACGCTGATCATCATGCCGCGCATGCTGAGCGCCCAACTGCCGATGCCAGCAATGATGATGGAGGTCGCGGGCAGCGCGGCGTGGCGCAGGATATCGCCGATGGTCTGCAAGTCGAACCGCAGCGTGCTTCCGAAGGTATATGCGCCGCCCGCCGGAAAAGCGCGCCCGACGATCGCCAGCGTGTAGATCAGGATAATCCCTAACAAGAAGTAGGGGACAGCGGAGATCACCATGAGGATCGGGATGAAGCCGCGCAGCACGCGGGGGATACGCGGCCATGCGAGCAGTCCGCCGAGCAGTGACCCGATCACGAAGCTGATGAAGGTCGAGACGCCGACAAGCCCCAGCGTCCACGGCAGGGCGGCGGAGATCGAGTTGCTGACGGTTTCGGGGTAGTTCGACAGTGAGTAGCCGAACTCGAAACGCAGGATGTCCCGCCAATAGTTGAAGTACTGCTCGATGACGGGCCGGTCGAGGCCGAACTTCTCGCGGTACGCCTGCGCCATGGCGGTGATGTCGATAGACATGCTTCCGCTGGAGGTGGCGGAGAGCTGGGCAAGCTGTTGTTCGACGGGATCCCCCGGAATGAGGCGTGGGATGGCGAAGTTCACCGTGACCGCGAGGACGATCACAAGGACGAAGATAGCCGTCCGCTGAACGATATACCGCACACTCATGTGACAAACCTCAAGGCAATAAAAGGAGACTAGTTCACTCCACCCGGCCGCGATCATCGCGCGGCCCGGAGTTGGGCAGATTATAGATCGTGATTCCTATTTGACAAGAAATCAGTGTAGAAACGCAAGAATTTCTGTTGAATTCTTGTTGAATTGGGGAAAATTTGACAAAACTTCGCCGCATCTGTCACACTTGCGGTGGCGTTACGCACAACAGATGCGCGGGCCAACTTTCATGCTAGAAGATGCAAGGAGGGAATCGATGTTGGTTTCATTTCAGAGAGGTGTTCGGGTTGTCGTGCTGATTGCGCTGCTCGCGGTTGGCCCGGCATTCCTTGGCGCTTCCGCTCAGGATGACCTTCCTGAAGTGCCGCGGGAGCGGACTCTTGTCACGCAAGGGTGGGACTACTACAACCAGATTCCGTCAGCAGATAACTTCAATCCCTACCTCGGTGCGCTGCTTCATGCGCGCAACAACCAGCACTATACGATGAATGAGAGCCTGTTCTACTACGATTACTTCACGGGCGACGTGATCCCGTGGCTCGCGACAGGCTATACCTACAACGACGACTTCACGGAAGTGACGATCACGCTGCACGAGGGCATTACGTGGAGCGATGGCGAAGCGCTCACCGCCGAGGATGTCGTCTTTACGATTGAGACGTTGAAAGCCAACGCGCCGGATCTTCAGCTGTCGTCGGCGATGAACACGTGGGTCGCCTCGGCCGTGGCGTCCGATGACACGACGATTGTCATCACCCTGACCAAGGCGGGGCCGCGCTGGGTGGTCGATACCTTTGCGACCGGTCAAGCCGCGCGTTTCGTCGTGCTTCCGAAGCACATCTGGGACGGCCAAGACGCCAAGACGTTCGCCTTCTTCGACCTTGCGAAGGGCTGGCCGGTTGGCACCGGGCCGTACACGCTGGTTCGCAGCGGAGAGGACGCGGTGATCTTCGACCGGCGTGACAGCTGGTGGGCGCTGGATGCCGGCCTTGCCGAGGCCCTGCCCGCGCCGGAACGCATCATCTACGTGGCGGCGGCGGCTGAGGCCATGCCCCAGCTATATATCAGCAACACGCTCGACATGGGCCGGTCGCTGTCGATTGGTCTGTGGGAAGGCGCGCGCGTTCAGAACCCGAACCTGATTACGTGGAACGACAGCGGCCCGGTGTGGGGCGCTCCAGACGGCTGCGTATACCGCCTGACGTTCAACAACATCCGCCCGCCATTTGACAACGTAACGATTCGCCAAGCGATTGACCACGCGATTGACCGCAACGAGATCGTCGCGCTGGCCTACGAAAGCTCGACCACGCCGGTCGTCGCGCCGCTGTCGTCGTTCGCCGGCGTGCAGGCGTATGTCACGCCGCTGCAAGATGTGATCGACGCATCGGGCGTGGGCACGTTCGATACGAGCATGACCGATCAACTGATGCAGGACGCCGGTTACACCAAGAACGCCGACGGTCTGTGGGCGGATAGCTCCGGCGCGGTGCTCCAGTTCTCGATGACCGCGGCGTCGACTGACCCGGCCGGCCCCGTCCTCGTGCAGCAGCTGCGTGAAGCCGGGTTCGACGTCACGTCCGATGTTCTGCAGGGCGCGGCGTTCACCGATGCGGCCCGCGCTGGCAACTTCGACCTGCACCTGTGGGTTCACTGCGGAAGCACCTACGATCCGTGGCTGACGCTTGAGCATTATCACAGCAAGTACAGCGCCGCGGAAGGCGAGCCGACCAACAACCTGCGCGCCTACACGCGCTACGCCAACCCGGAATTGGACGCCCTCCTCGACACCATGGAGACGATGGTGCCGTCGCCGAACGATCCCGCGTACATGGATCTGGTGAGTCAGGCGCTGGCGATCTATCTGCGCGACCTGCCGGACATCACGCTGGCTGAGGAACTTCAGGTGATCCCGTTCAACACGACGTACTGGACGGGCTGGCCCAGCGCCGCCGATCCGTACTCGCACGGCTTCCCCCCGTGGGACGGCTTCGCCCGCGTGATTCATCGGCTGCAGCCTGCGCAGTAGAACCTGCGCCCATCGACCCGATCAGGGAATCAAGGCCGGACACAGCGCGTGTCCGGCCTTTTGCTTCGATCACGGCTGCGCGGGAGACGCCGTGCGCTTCGTGTCCGCTAACCCGCGCTCATCCGATGAACTGCGCGATCGCTCGCACGGCCCACGGCGGAATACGTTGGCGCAGCACCCATTCCGCCACCTGCTCGCGTATTGCCACCGGGACGGCACGAACGATCCAGTGCGTGCTCTGGTCGGCGAGGCTTGGCGCGTCGGGACGGTCGAACACCTTGCAGCCCAAGTACGGATCGAACTTCCACGGGTAGCCGGCGGGCCGCTTCATCGGCTTGAACGGCTCAACGTAGCTTGTGCGCGCCAAGACGGCCCCGCTGAAGTCCTCCAGCGCCAGCTCAACCGAGCTGCACAGCCTCGGGTTCCACTTTACCGTCAGCACGCGCATCGACGTGTTGGCCGGAATGCTTGCTGGAGCGCTCGACTCGTAGATCACAGCGTCCTGTGCATCGCACACGCGCCAGCGAACGCGCACGGCGTCGTGATGCGTGTTCGTGTCGTTGAAGACCCAGATCGCAAACGGCCGGCGGCCATTATGCTCAAGCGCGATGTGCAGCGGCTGTGATGCGTCACGGAGCGCCGCGTAGCCTCCCTTGGGCCGGCGACTGCTGTCGAGCACGCCGCAGCCCACTTGTGGAACCAGATCGGCGAGCCAGAAGTGGATGTATCCCGCGCAGCCCTGCGCTCGAAGCCGGCGGTAATGCTCCACATGAAACCGGATGAGTTCCGCCTGATACGTCCACAGGTCGTCAATCTTTGGCGCTAGATGCTTCAGCCGTTCCCAGCACTCCGGATAGGTACGCAGTGTGTCGGCGTGAGCAGGGGCCTCGAACCCGAACTCGGTATTGAGGCGCGCTTTGTGCCGGTAGACATCCGTGAACGTATCTGTCCAGATCGCGCCGTAATACGTGTGGATGTCGCCTGCCCTCAGCCAGTCATGCTCCATCTGCCCGGAGCAGATGAAGACGGGCCGCGTTGGATCCTGCTGCTTGGCGTCGGCGTAGAGGGCCGGGTCGGGATGCTGCTCCAGATTCTCGCGCCGCGTAAAGACCATCGTCGGCTCGTTGTGACAGCTCCACGTGATGATGGCGGGATGGTTGTAGAGCGACGCGATCATCTCGCGCTGCAAGCTCTTCGCGCGTGTTTCAAACTCCGGCGTACTCTGATGGATCCAGTTCAGCTCGAAGTCCTGCCAGATCAACATGCCTGTCCGATTGCAGATGTCGTACAGGTCATCGGGTGACCGGTGTACGTGAACGCGGACGAGGTTGAGGTTGGCGTCCTGCGCGAGCTGTAGATCGCGTTCGAGAGCGCCGCGTGTGCAGCGCGAAAGATACAAATCCGGCATGTAGGACGTCCCGCGAATGAACACGGGCCGGCCGTTGATCTCGTAGGTAAAACGTTCGCGTGTCCGGTCGAGCCGCACCGTCCGGAGTCCAAACGTCTCTGTATGATCGGCGATGACCCGTTCCCATGAATCGATCAGCCGGCAGGTAATGCGGTACAGGTTGGGTTCGCCGTGATCCCACGGCCACCACAGCTGCGGATCGGGGATCTGGAGCGTGACCTCGGCTTGGCGTGTGCCAACCGGGAGCCGCACCGGCACGTGCATTGCGGTTCCTGCGCCCTGATGATTCTCCGCTTGAACATCGAGCGCCAACCCGCCTAACCACAGCCCGTTTGTCGCGTTCGTCAGGGTCACGCGGACAGAGACCGTGCCGTCCGTTTTCGTCCGAATGCGAAGGCGCTCGACGCTGATACCCTGATCGAGGAGCAGGTAGACCGGCCGCCAGACCCCGATCGGGTTCACTGTCGGCGGGATAAGCCCTTCGCCGTGCTCGTACATCCCTTTGACGAGGCCGCGCAGGACGTGATCGGACGGATAGGTTCCGCCGGGATTGGGCGCATCCCACGGCGCGCTTACGCATACTTGCAGCAGATTTTCGTCGTCGTGACGCAGCGCATGGGTCACGTCAAAGTCAAACGGTGTAAAGTGTCCTTCGTGATTTCCGAGGCACTGCCCGTTGAGCCAAACGAGCGCGAAGTAATCGACTCCACCGAAGCGCAGCCGCGCCCTGCGATACGGCCCCGACGGCACGCTAAACCTGCGGCGATACATCCACGCGCTTTGGTTTATCGCGCGGATGTGATCGCCCCAGTACGGGTTTTTGGGATAAAGAACCGGTTGGAGGTGGGACGCATCGGGGACGGATATCGTGCTGCCCGACGGCGGCTCCGGCCCAAGCGTCCCCTCGGCGAGAGGCACAGGATAGACCTCCCAGTCGCCGGATAAGCGACACTGCCGTGCCATGTCTACGACGTCCATCGCGCGTCCCTCCCGATGTCGTCAAACGGCTGCGCGCTGTCCGGCAGATAATCGCCTCTGCTAACAGGCCGCGGCGCAGCCAATTCCGGGTTAAACGGGTGCTTCGGCTAACATGCCGACTCGCACCAATGGGCTGAATGTCTTGGCGGGGAATCGCTTCGACAACTGCTGTGCGTAGTCCTCGAGATCAATGAACGGCAGATGGAACAGGTCGCGCCACGGACGATGCGCTTCGTAGATATAAACGTCCTTGGGGTTGAGCATCTCGACCCAGCGCGGAATAGCCTCGGCGTCGTCCGGCTCGACCGCGAACAGCAGCACATCCGCGGGGAGTGATTTGGCGACCTGTGCGACCTCTTCTGCGCGGGTGAGCCGGTGCACACCCTCCGAGTAATTGAGCACGGTCGTGCCGTCGGGATAGGTGAGATGAAATCCGAGCTGAGGCGCGTTCATCGGCAGGCTCAGGCCAAGCGTGCCGATACGAAACAGGTCGATTGGATGGGTGAGGAGTTGGAAGATGTACTCCATCTTCTCACGCAGGCCGGGCGGCAGAAGCGGCATGTGAACCCACCGGAACGTCGATACCTTGACGCCGGCGATTGTCACACTGTCGCCCTCGTCCAGTGGATGCAAGTTCTCCGGCGACAGAATCCCGTTCCGGTTGATGTGGCGGATGACTTCGGCCGAGGAGAGCAAGTGTACATGCGGCAGGTGCGGGCGCGCCTCAGGGGACTCGAGAAACGCTTGCAGTGAGCCTGCGTGTTCTGGATGGCCGTGCGTGAGGCAGAACAGCTTGGGCATGTCGCCGTCCAGAGACGACCAATGCACGTCGTCGCCGTACAGGTCGAAGCCGACGAGTACGCCGTTGTGCTGGAGAGTAATCGCTGACCAACCGAAGTACTGTATCTGCATGGTGACGATCCTTTTCTCATGCCGCTGTCTTCTGACGCCGCCAATGACGGCCGTTACGTGCTTGCGGAAACCGGTTCTTCCCAGCGTTCAGTGATCGCGATTCCACGGCGGCGAATCTCGTCCACAAATCGCGCGGCCGAGGCCGCCGTCTCGTTGGGCTGAACGCCAGCCTCGACCTCGCCGTGGGTGATGAACTGCGCCATGATCGCCGCATGCCAGCCCGTCAGCCGTTCCATCGCCGTGAAGCCGGTCTTTTCGTCATAGCGGTCGATCAGTTCGACGATCACTGACGTAGGCTGACCGTCGGCAGCGCCCGTCCCCTGCGCCCGCATCAGGCAGATGTCCACAACGCGGTCTGTCTCCAACTGTGGGCCGAGCAGTGCGTGATACAACTGGCGCGGAGACACGGACAACCCCGGCGTGATGTCTCGCGGCTGTTCTTCGAACAATCCAAGGTCTTTGAACGCCTTGAACTGATGGTAATGTCCGGGATACCGGATGGTCTTGTTCTCGTAGAAATCCAAGACCCCCTCGAACGTGTACGGTACGGTCGATGTGCCGCCCGATGTCACGAACGCCTCGAATTCGCCCAGCCCGTCGAACGTGATTGGCTCCAGTTCGGTCAACGCGTCGACTCGTGTAACCACGCCGCCGCGCAGCACCAGCGCCTGACCGTCGTATTCGTTCGTCAGCCCGTTAATGTGAAACGAGCACTGATAGCCCCACGGCGGCGGCGGGTTTTGCGGAAGGCCACCATCCCAGAGCTGGACGCCGCGCGGGCGGATCCCACGCGCCATGAGCTGCTCCATGGCATAGACTCCGAGCGTGTTGTTCAGGCCCGGGCCCATGCCGCAGTCTGGGACGATGGAGATGCCGGCAGCGCGCGCCTCGTCACGCATGGCCCACTGCTCAAGCACTGTCCCCGTGTGACCGCCGAGGTCGACCATATTGGTTCGTGAGGCGATGGCCGCCCGCGTGCAGCCGAGGATCAGGCTGAACGGCGCAGCGCACAGCACGACGTCGATCGGCTCAAGCGCCTCGATCACCGCCGCTTGATCCCGCACGTCAAGCGCGGCCGAAACGATAGCCGGGTGGCCGGTCAGCCGTGATACGCGGCCTGCGGCTTCGGCGGCGCGCTGCGGATTCGCATCGAATACCAGCACGCGTTCAGCGTCCCCGTGAACGGCCATGTCATAGGCCGCGGCTGTGCCCTGCCGTCCCGCGCCGATCACTGCGTAACGAAACTGACTCACTGTCGAGCATCCTTCTTTGATTGAGAAATCCTGTAAAGCCAGCCGTCGAAAGTCGTCAGTTTCCAACTGTCCGTCCAGATGCAGCTTTTCCACACAAGCGCTGATCTGTCACGCCAAACTGGTGACTGGAAACGACTGGCTGGCGGCGTAACGCGGTGAAGCATGGATCACTGCCTAACAAGCGGCAGCGGAAGGTCGTGCGCATCTTTGTGCGTGCGATACATCAGCGATGCTACGCGGAGCGCCCCGACGATCAGCCGGGGGATGTGTGGCTTGAAGACGTACCGCGGCCGGTAGAGCTTAAGCCGCCAGATCGCGCGCAGGATGATGCGGAAGTAGTATTTCTGAATCAGCCGGTACATCTTGGCCGGTTGCAGGTTGGTGGTCGGAAGCACGAAGTGGGCGAGATCGTAGACCTCGCGGTTGTGCGTGGTGATCTGATCCTTTACCTCGTGATAGAAGCCGGTTCCGGGAAGTGGCGTGAGCGGCGTGAGTTCAGTGAGCGCGATGTTGGGATGCCGCCGCGCATACGCGTCAATCCGCTTGAAATCCTCCTCGGTGTAATCGGGCATCACGAGGAACCCGGCGCTCAGCACGATGCCGTTGCGAGCTAGGATTTCGATGGCCTCCTCGTTGATTTGCACGTTGCTTCGCTTGTTGACCTGCTTGATGCGCGTATCGTCGATGGCCTCAAGCCCGGTCATCACCATGACCAGACCGATGCTGGCCCACTTTGCGAAGATTTCCGGGTTGTTTACGACGCAGTCCGTGCGCGTGTAGGCGAAGTACCGCTTGCGGATCCCCGCCGCCTGAATCAGCTCGAAAAGGCGCTCCATGCGTTTCACGTCGATGAAGCTGTGATCGTCGCAGAACATGACGAAATCCTCTTTGATCGTCTTGAGGTCTTCGACGATCAATTCGGGCGAGCGCGCGATGAAGTGCCGCCGGGTGAAGTGCTGGCACGAACAGAAGTTACACGGGAATGTGCATCCCAGTGAAGTCTGGATCGAAGCGACCGAGTTCTCGAACAGGTAGTAGTAGCGCGCGCGGTACTTTTTCGTCAGCGTGCGGTCGGGCTGGGGCATGTGATTGAGGTTGGTAGGCAGCGGGCGCGGCTCGGTCAGGTGGAACTCGCCCGCGCGATGTAAGCCCAGCCCGCGGATGTCGTCGAAGTCGATCTCCCGCTTTTCGTCCCAACGTGCGACCAGCTCACGGAAGGCCGGAACGCCCTCGCCGATTACGACGACGTCGATATATGGCGCGTTAAACTCGTGAGGGCAGAGCGAGGCGTGATGACCGCCCACAATGGTCAGGATGTCCGGATTGAACTCCTTTGCCGTTTTCAAGACGTTGTGGGCCGTGTAGGTTTGAACGACCTGCGCGCTGGCCCCGACGATATCGGGTTGGAAGCGCTGGAGCGCGCCGTGCAGATCGGTATCGAGTTCCATGTCGAGGAGTTCGATGTCGTGGCCGGGGACGGATGCCCCGATGATCTCCAGACCCAGCGGTTCGATCTTCGCTAGATGTTTCAGACCGATGGTGAGGCTGCCACTGGGAGGGTTAACCAAGAGAATTTTCATGTTTCCTGCCGTTCTCTGGAACTGAACACTGCAAATACGAAAATTCGAGGGATCTCGCCGGAGTGTATGCCTACTATGCCCCGGAGGCTCCCGGTTAAATGTGACTCAGGTCACGCGGCCCGCCGGAGCATCCGTTGGCGGGCGGTTTCGCGGACGCTGAATGTCGCGCGTCTGGCCCATTGACCAACAGCGCCTCTATGCGGGACATCCTGAGCGTGGAGAGCCGGCTCGGTGTTATACTCAACACCGTGGCTCATAAACGGAATATACGCCGGTGGCAAAGAAGAAGCGGAACATGCAGCGTGCGCCAAAGGGTGACCCAGTTGCCTCGGATAAGGCCGACGCTGATGAGATGGTGGCCGATCTGCGGAAGATGCTCAATGAGCAACGCATCAAGCCACCCGAAACGATAGGCGGTCTCATACGCGGAATACTCAAGGCGAGCAGAGTGCCTTTCTTCGGTTCTGCTCCACAAACACCCCTGGAAGAGGCGGAGCAGTTGATGAAACAGGCTTGGGAAGCACCGCAGCTGAAAGATGCTTTGCGGCTTGCGCACAAAGCGCTGGAACTCTCTCCGGATTGTGTAGACGCCCATATCCTGCTGGCGCAGCACGCGAAGTCCCTTAAGGAAGCGCGTGAACGGTTTGAGCAGGGAGTCGCTGCGGGTGAGCGAGTCCTCGGTCGTAACTTCAAAAAGTACAAGGGCAGTTTCTGGGGGATTTTAGAGACTCGTCCTTATATGCACGCTCGGTTCGGTCTGGCGGATGTACTGTTGCGGCTCGGTGAGCGAGAGGCGGCAGCATCGCACATGGCCGAGATGCTCGAACTCAATCCGGAAGACAATCAGGGGGTACGCGACAGGTATATCCCGCTGCTGCTTGAGTTGAACGATCACAGCCGCTTGGAACAGATGCTGACACAGTACAGCCATGATTGGAGCCCTTCGGTGCAATACAGCGCCGTACTGTTTGAGTTTCGTTTGAGGGGGGCAAGCAGCACGGCGGGCGAACTGCTGCGTAGAGCGATGGAATCCAACCCGCATGTGCCGGCGTTTCTACTTCGTCGAAAGCCGATGCCCAAACAGATGCCGCCCTTCTACTCCCCCGGTGACCAATTTGAAGCGATGGACTATGTGCTTAATGGCGCCCGTGGGTGGGTGGAAACCAAAGGCGCATTGGACTGGTTGCGAAAGGCGACCGCAAAATAGTCCTTGCCCCAATCCAGTTTGGATGATGCGGCATGGCGGAGGACGCAGTTTGAGGCGGCTGACAGCGCGCTTTTGCTACGGATTCACGACGCTGGCCTGTTCCCGACTTGCTTGGTGCTACGACTCTTTCCGTGAAGCATGGTAGAATAAACTTGCACGCGATGCGGTGTGCTGGCATCGCATACGGCGCGTGTACCCCGACCGATCTTGGTCGCAGAATGATTTTGAGTTGTCACGTACGTTAATCCATCGACTTTTGTCGACCTCCGGGGGTGCTTTTCCAGCAGTCTACGACGCGAGCAACGCCAATGAATAAACTGCCTTGCAGTACGCACCGGCTGCCGGTGTGTCATTGGTTGTACGGCTTAGCCGTGCGTCACCCCGGAAAAATCCTCCCGCGTGATGATCATGTGAGCCGCGCAATCAATCCTTCTCAGGAAGAATAAGTGCTGCCCTGAAGCGGGCAAGAGAGCGCATCTCGTATGAGTCGCACCATCATTACCCCATCCGCGGAATATATGTCGCGGCCGTTTCGTGACGAAACCGACTTTTGGCGTGTCCGACGATTATTGATCGATACGCTGGCCGATACACCGGTCGGCTGGACGTGGGACATCCGCCGCTGGGACGGCTGGCGTTTTCACCGTGAATGCAGTGACATCACGCCTGAATGGTCTCAGCAGCTGCATCTTTGGGAGACCGTCGACGGTCAGCTTGTCGGCGCCGCCCACCCCGAAGACCCCGGCGAAGTCTATCTGGAGATTCACCCCGATTTCCGCGCCGACATCGAAGACGATATGTTCGCGTGGGCAGAGCAGAATCTGGCCGGCGATTCTCTGCTGACATGGGTGTTCGATTACGATGTCACGCGCCAAAACCTGCTGCGGAACCGCGGCTATGCGCCGACCGACGCCCTCATGGTCGTGCGGCACATGCGCATGAGCCATCGCGAGATTCTAGTGCCCCGGATCGCGGCCCCGTATGTGCTGCGCAGTACCGAGGACACCATGGCAGACTGCGCGCGTGTCGCCGCTGTGCTGAACGCGGGATTCAACCGGACATCCCACACCGCGGCCGAGTTTCACACCTTCGCCACCGAATCGCCGTCGTACCGTGCCGACCTGAACCTCGTTGCCGAGGCGCCGGACGGCTCGTTCGCCGCGCTGGTCGGCCTGACGATCGACACGGAAAGCGGCCGTGCCATCATCGAGCCGGTATGCACACACCCCGATCACCGGCGTCACGGCCTTGCGCATACGTTGATTCAAGAAGGGATGCGGCGTGTGCAGGCGCTTGGCGCCGTTGACATCACGGTGGAGACCGGTGGTTTGGAAGCCGCCAACAAGCTGTATGATGACTTCGGGTTCAGCGGCGTGTATCGCGGCGTGGCGTGGCGCAAGACGTTTGAATAGACCGGCACAGTCACGCAGCCGTGCTGTATAATCCCGCCTTGCGAACGGGACTCGACCATCGAATGGACAGGGTGTGACTGCACTGCTGACACAAGCAGCGAGCTTTGGCTTTGCCGCCGGCACAAGCTTTGGCTCGCTGCACATGCTGCTGATGAGCGTGACGCTGACACAGGGCTGGCGTTACGGCCTGCTGATCGTTTTGACCCCACTGCTGACGGACGCGCCGATCATCGTGCTGATGGTGGTGCTGCTCAGCAGTCTGCCGCCGGTCTTTGCGCCGCTGCTGAATATCATCGGCGGCGTGGCGGTGTTCTTTATCGCGTGGCGCGCCTATCAATCGCTGCGCCGGCCGACGTCTTACGATCCGCAAGCCAGCGCGAAGGTCACGCGCGAGACACTGCTGCGCGGCATCGCCGTCAACCTGCTCAACCCCGCGCCGTATATCTTCTGGGGAACGATGACTGGCCCGCTGCTGGTCGAGGCGTTCACGATATCGGCGGTGGGCGGGGTGCTGTTCCTGCTGGCGTTCTACGGCGTCTTTCTCGGCCTGATGGCGCTGTTCGTCGTGATGTTCGACCGGCTGCGCGGGGTTGATGCGCGGCTGACACGTTGGCTGACGACGGCATCGCTGGTGGTGCTGGCGGCGCTCGGCGTTCAGCTCATCCTGCGCGGAGTCAGCGGGCTGTCGGGTTGACCTACGGTGTACCGCTGGTCGCTGGTCGCAGGGACGGTTCGGGTTTAGAATCAGAAACAGAGAGGCACGGGCCGGTTACGGGAGCATCGCCTTTGAAGAAAGCCTACGGACGGCTCGACATCTTCTGGCCGGATGGCCGGGTTGAGACGGCCCTGCTGACGGATGATGTCACCGATGTCGGGCGGTTGGGTAACTCTCAGGTCGTCATTGACCACGACGGCGTGGATGCGAGTCATCTGCGCTTGAGCCGCACCAAGCAAGGTGCGATTCTGCATGCCTTGACGCAGAAGTTCGAGACGTTTGTCGACAGCGTCGCGGTCAAGCCCGGCGCGTCGGTGCCGCTGAACGGCGGCGAAGAAATCCAGCTCGGATCGCTGCGCGTCGTATTCCGGGTCGTAGACGACTCACCGACGCTGCCGATGATCCCGGCAGTGGACGACACACAACGCATCATCAGCGAGAGCGCGCCGTTCCGCATCGAGCTTCAGCTTCCGCATATCACCGTCGTGCCCGGCGCGTATATCTCGGTCGAACTCAGCGTGACCAACACCGGCCGCGAGAGTGAGCGTTACACGATCGACGTGCAGGGTGTCCCGCAAAGCTGGGTGCGTGTCAACCGCCCGGCCGTCGTGGTTGACCCCGGCGATACCAGCCTCGTGATGATTAACCTGCGTCCGATCCGGCACAGCGACAGCCGGCCGGGCAGCTACCCGGTGCAGGTCACCGTCACGCCGGATCGCGACCCCCGCGCGGCCTTACGGGCGATGCTTACCGTGCGGCTTCAGCCGTTCAACGGGTTGGGGATCGCGCTCAGCGCCAGCCGCGTCAACAGCGGTTCCAATTTTCGCCTTCACCTGCATAACCACGGCAGCGCGCCGTTGGCCCTGCGGCTTACCGCGCAGGACGCGTACGGGAAGCTCAATCTGCGCCTTTCGCAGACGTTCGCGCAGCTTGGGCCGGGCGAGCGTGCTGTTGTCAGCGGGACGGCCACGCTGAAAGAAAAGCGCGCGTTCGGCGCGGATGCCGAGCACGCCTTTGTGATTACCGCCCATGCCGATGCCCAGCCCTATTTCACCGTCGCGGTGCCGGGCAAGGTGGTCGATCATCCGCCGCTGCCCGCGTGGAGTAGGCTTGCCGCGATTGCCGGGGCGCTGCTGGCCGTCGTGCTGATCGGGTACGGTGTGTGGGGGCTGCTGACTAATCGCACCGTGACGCCTGTGATCGCCGCGTTCGCCGCGCAGCCCACCGAGGTCGTGCGCGGTCAGCCGGTCGAACTGACGTGGGACGTGCGGGATGCGCAGCGTCTTGCGCTGATCCGGGACGGCGGCGAGCCGCAGATCTTGGACGAGCCGGGCGCGGGATCGTGGACGGTCGACTCGAATATGCTGCCATCGCGATCGACCTTCGTGCTGGTCGCCATGAACGGCAGTCAGCAAGTCGACGCTGCGGTGCAGGTGTCTGTCTATACGCCGGCCGTGATCGAGACGCTGGGTGTGCAGCCCGGCATCGTGTTCCGCAACGTGATCCAAGACCTGACGATCCGCTGGTCGGTCAGCGGCTTCAGCGGCACGCCGGTGCTGCGCGGCCTCGAATCGCTGGGGCTGCCGGCCGAAATCCCACTGGCGCCCGATCAGACCGCGCTCTCGACCGGGCCGGTTCTGCCGCAGACCGATTTCACCGTGCGGATCGTCGTGATGGATGAGCGCGGGACGGAGGTCGAGCGCACCGAAGATGTGCGCCTGACCGATCCGCAGTGTACGTCCGTACACGGCGACGTGCCGCTGCTGATCGCGCCGGACGCGGGCGCGGCGGTGTTGATGCGCCTGCCTCAGGGCGTGGCGTCCATCGTGAACGGCCGCACGTCATCGGGCGACTTCCTCTCGGTGCAGATGGATAACGGGACAGCTGCGTGGGCGCATACGGAGGATTTCGCTTGCCCGGCCGACCTGTTCCGCGTGGTGGATTTGCGGGAGATCGTCGTCGCGCCGCTGACGCCAGCGTCGACCGTCACCCGTGAGCCGCCGCCGCTGACGATCGTGCCGACCCCGCTGCCCACCCAAACACCGACCAACACGCCGACAGCGCCACCGCCGTCCGTGACACCTTCACCGTTCCCGACAGCCTCGGCGACGGTCGGCGGCTGAGCTTCACCTCGGCCCCGTTTATCCTCACTCTGGAACCAGCGCCTCATGCAACTGGCCTATCTTTCGCTGACGAACTTTCGCAACTACGCCCGCTTGGAGACGGCGCTTCCCAACACGGCGCTGGTGCTGCACGGTGAGAACGCGCAGGGCAAGACGAACTTCCTCGAGTCGATCTACTATCTGGCGACGATGCACTCGCCGTATACGTCGATCGACCGGCATCTCTTACACTGGGCGACCGAGAACGAACCGCTGCCGTATGCGCGCGTCGCCGCCGATGTGCAGACACGCCGCGCCCGCGAACGGCTTGAGGTCACGCTAATGATCGAGCGTGGGCCGGACGGCTCGCCGCGCTTTCGTAAGGTGGTCAAGGTCAACGGGGTCGAGAAACGGATCGGGCAGGCCGTCGGCGTCGCGACCGTCGTGCTGTTCCTGCCGCGTGATCTGGCGTTGATCGAGGGCGCGCCCGCCGACCGCCGCCGCTTTATGGACGTGACGCTCAGCCAGATCGTGCCGGATTACGCCGAAGCGCTCGATCAGTACGAACGCACGCTGCCCCAGCGCAACGCCCTGCTGCGGCGCATCGGTGAGGGGGTGTCTCAGCCGAAGGAGTTGGCGTACTGGGACGAGCAGTTGGTCGAGGCCGGCGCGCGGTTGATCGCCGGACGGCAGATGTTCTTGCGCGAGCTGGAGATCGAGGCGCAGCGCGTGCATTACGACCTGACGGGCCGGCTCGAAACGCTGACGCTGCGCTATCAGCCGAGTTTCGTGCCGACCGCCGAAGGTGACGGCCAGCGCTCGTTCGAGGTGTTGGGGTTCGACCTGCACCGCGAGGTCTCGGCGGCCGAAGTTGCGCCGCAGTTCGCCGAACAGCTTGAGCTAGAACGCGGCGAGTCGATCCGGCGCGGCGTGACGCTCAGCGGGCCACATCGCGACGAACTGCGCATCCTCATCAACGAGCGTGACGCCGGCCTGTACGGAAGTCGTGGGCAGGCGCGCACCGCCGTGCTGGCGCTCAAGCTGGCCGAACGTGCGTGGATGGGCCACCGCACCGGGGAGACGCCGATCCTGCTGCTGGATGATGTGGCGGCGGAACTGGACGCCAAGCGCCGCGAGTATCTGCTGGAGCGCGTGCAGGATGCCGGCCAGACGCTCATCACGACCGCCGAACTCAGCATCTTTCCCGCCGAATTCCTCGGCCATGTGCCGGTGTGGACGGTCGAGGCCGGCCGTATCCGCAAGCCGTCATAGCTTCAGCGCGTCCCACTCGCGGCGCAGCATGCCGTACACGTGCATATCGAGCAGCGTCCCGTAGTGGTTGAAGATCTCGCGCAGCACGCCCTCCAGCTTGAAGCCGAGCCTGAGCGCCACCGCTTGACTGCGCAGGTTGCCCGCCGCCGTGCGAATCTCGACGCGGTTCAAGTCCCAGCGCTGGAACGCATCATCGACGAACACACGCGCGACATCGGTCATAATGCCCTGCCTGCCGTGGGTCTCCGCCAGCCAATAACCGACCTCGGTCGACCGGTTTCGGCGGTTGACGTAGTGCATCCCGATCGTGCCGACCGGCGTTCCATCGAGGATGATCCCGCCTTGATAGCCATCATCGCGCGACCACTGCGACGTGCCGTGTTCGATGAAGTTGCGCACGTCGTCTGGGCCGTGCGTGTCGTCAAGCCATGTTAGCCACTGCCGCAGATAGGCGCGGTTGGCCTCCACCACCTCGTACAACGGGCCGGCGTCGGCGGCGGTCAGCGGGCGGACGAGCAAACCGGGGCGGACATGAAGGGTAATCGGCATAGCGAACTTCCCTGAGAGTATGAAACGGAATTCTGCGCCGTTGGCCCTCTGATTGTACGCCCTGCTCCGAATCGCTGTGAACCCGGCGCATCTCATACGGAATGAATCGAGCGAATCAGCGCGGTGTTGACTCTCATTCCTCACGTATCAATCTTGATTTTCCGTCTCGCATCGCGAACAGCCTGATTGTGGGCCGCAGATTCGCTACAATACCGGCGGTCAACTCGCATAATCAACAAGGGGATCGGCGATGCTGCGTAAGCTGGTGTTGAGTGCTCTGTTGTCGATAATGCTCGTCATTGCGGTCGTCCCTGCGCACACGCAGGACGAATTTGTGTTTGGTATGGTGCTAGTCGGGCCGAAAGATGACCGTGGCTGGAGTCAGGCACACTATGAGGGCGGCCTGTATGTCGAGGAACACATCCCCGGCGCACGGATGCTCGTGTTCGAGAGCTTGAACGCGGCCGATAAGCCTGAGGCGACCCTCGCGGATGTTGTCGGCCTATTTGTCGAGGAAGGCGCGAAGGTCGTCTTTACGACATCCGACGCGTTCGAGGAAGATACCGCCGCCGTCGCTCCGCTGTATCCTGATGTGACCTTCATCAGCATCTCCGGCGACGACGTGCTTGCTGGCACGGCGCCGGCCAACCTCGGCAACTTGATGGCGATGATCGAATGGCCGCGCTTGATCGCGGGCTGCGCCGCCGCGCTCACCAGCCAGACCGGCAAGCTCGGCTATGTGGGGCCGTTGATCAACGCCGAGACCCTGCGTGTTTCGTCGTCGGCGTACCTCGGCGCCAAGCACTGCTGGGAGCAGAAGGGCGGCGATCCCGAAGCGTTTGAATTCGCCGTGACGTGGATCGGCTTCTGGTTCGCGATCCCGACCGTGACGCTGGACGTGACCGAGGAGTCCAACCGCTTCTTCGACAGCGGCGCGGACGTCGTGCTCAGCGGTGTCGACACGGCTGAGATGGTGCAGGTCGCCGCGCAGCGTCAGGCTGACGGCCAAAGCGTATATGCCGTGCCGTACAACAGCATCGCGGGCTGCACACAGGCGCCGGAAGCTTGCCTCGGCGTGCCGTTCTACAACTGGGGGCCGACGTACGTCTCGATTATCGAGTCGGTTCAGGCGGGGACGTGGGAACAGTCGTGGGACTGGGTGCCGCCGGTGTGGGATGAGATCTCCGACCCGGAAAGCAGCACCATCACCGGCTTCTATTACGGCGACGGCCTGAGCGACGAGAACCGCGCGCTGCTGGACGCGTTCGTGGCGGAGGTCGTGGCCTACGCGACCGACGAAGCCAACGCTGGCTCGATCTACTTGTGGCAGGGGCCGCTGGCGCTGCAAGACGGTACGGTACTGGCTGAAGAAGGCGAGCCGGTGGCGCTGGAGGACATCTGGTATCTGTCGCAGCTTCTTGACGGCATGATCGGCGCCAGCGAGTAGCGCACAGGCGAACAGTGGGGCGGGGCGCGGAAACCAGACGCGCCCCGTTTGCTGAAACGATGCGCATCGAACTCCGGAATATCACCAAACGCTTCGGGGCGCTGGTCGCCAACGACGCCATCAGCCTGACGCTGGACAGCGGTCAGATTGTCGGCGTGCTGGGCGAGAACGGCGCGGGCAAGTCGACGTTGATGAAGATCATCAGCGGTTATCAACCGGCGGACAGCGGTCAGGTATGGCTGGATGGTCGGCGTGCGCCGTACACGACGCCGCACGGCGCTATCGCCGCTGGGATTGGCATGCTGCATCAAGACCCGCTCGACGTTGCGGCCTTCACCGTCATCGAGGATTTCGTCCTCGGCTTTGAGGGCGCGCTCGATTATTCGGCCGCGCGCGCCCAACTGGACGGCGTGTGCGGACAGCTCGGCTTTGCGCTGCCGCCGGACGCCGAGGTCGCGTCGCTCTCGATTGCGCAGCGGCAGCAGCTCGAAATGGCGCGTCTGCTCGCGCTCGGCGTGCGCACGCTGATCCTTGACGAGCCGACCACCGGCATCAGCGCCGAGCAGAAAGATGCGCTGTTCGCCGCGCTGCGCAAGCTCGCCAAACAAGGCGTGACGATCCTGCTCGTCAGCCACAAACTGGAGGACGTGCTGCAGTTGTGTGATCGGGCGGTGGTGCTGCGACGCGGCCAGCTCACTGGCGATGTTGTGCTGCCCGTCCCGCACCCCGAACTGATCGCGCTGATGTTCGGGCAGGCGCAGCCTCCGCTGGAACGGGGCACGACGCGGCGCCCCGGCGAATCGCCGGTGCTGACTCTGCGCGATGTCACAATCAGCGACCGCCGCCTGCAGATTGACCGCTTCTCGCTGTCGGTCGATCACGGCGAGGTGATCGGAGTCGCGGGCCTTGACGGCAGCGGACAAGCGCCGATCATGCGCGCGGCCGTGGGCTTGCAGCCTATCGTCCACGGCGAGATCACGCTCGGCGCGCAGCCGATGACCGGAAAGCCGTACCGCGCATACCTCGCGGCTGGCGCTGCGTTTGGCGCGGCGGGGCGGCTCGAAGAGGGATTGGTGCCCGGCCTATCGCTGACCGAGCATTTTGCGCTCATCAACGGGGACTCCGCGCGTATCCGGTGGGGGCATGTCCGCGCACACACGCAGCGTCAGATCGAGCACTATCAGATCAAGGGGCAGGCCGACTCACGCATCGACTCGCTGTCTGGCGGCAATCAGCAGCGCGTGTTGATGGCGATGCTGCCCGATCAGCCGACGATCATGGTGCTGGAGCAGCCGACACGCGGCCTTGATGTCGAGTCGGCGCGCTGGATATGGACGCAGCTGCTCAGCCGTTGTGAGGCCGGCGCCGGACTGATCTTCAGCAGCGACGATCTGGATGAGATACTGGCCTACAGCGACCGGATTATCGTGTGCTTTGCCGGCCGCACATCGGTGCTCGACAACACGCCGGAGCTTTCGGCGGAGACGCTGGGCGCGCTGATCGGCGGCGCTACGGCCTGAGCACCACGACGTGAAATGCGTGGCTGACCTCGAACGGCTGATCGAGGTCGGTGTACTGGGCCGCGACGACCGCTTCGACCGCTGCGACGCCGGCCTGCCACGCTGCGTCGTCCATTCGCCACATGGAGGAGAAAATGCGCCCGCGATAGCGTTCGAGCTTGGCACGCGGCGTCAGGGTTGTCGTGAACTCCAGCACGCCGGACGCCGTCTCAGTCCAGCCGTTCTGCTCAAGCACGACCGCGCTGGTGTCGCGGTTGTCCTCACCCTTGCGCCAGCGCCGCCACTGCTCGCCGGTCGCGGCTTCCCATGCGTCGCTGATCGCCTCCAGCCCGTGCTCATAGCTGCGGTTCCACCCGACAATGGCGACGCCCGCGGGCTTCACAGTGCGGCGAAGTTCGGACGCGGCGCGTTCCGGGTCAGAGACCAGATGCAGGATATGCACCAGCACGGCGGCATCCAGCACGTTCGATCGCAGTGGCAGCTGGGTCACGTCGGCGCGCGCGAGGCGGATGTCTGGCGCGCCGAAAACGGCGTGCTTCTGCCGCAGCACAGACATCATATCGGCCGAAAGGTCAAAGCCAAGATACGGCCCGCTGTGACGCGCCAACGGCAGCGCGAGCCGCCCCGTGCCGACGCCGATCTCGGCGACGACGGACGAATGGGTGAGGCCGCCGAGACGGGCCATCAAGTCGGCGGCCTGCTGATCGATTCCGGGCGGGAACCCGCGCGTCTGATCATAGAACGTGGCTGCGCGGTCAAAGACGACGCTTTTGTGCGGTTGATCGGTCACGATGCGAGGGCCTCTGTGGTGTACTGCTTGACAGGGATTCCGATTTCCGTGAAAATCATCACAAACATAATTCCGCTAAGCCATTGTTTGAAGATCGAGAGCGTTGGTCTCCTATAACGTCGTGTTGATTGAGTGATATAGTCTTGTCTTTTCTCATCACTCAGCACTTGGCACTTTCAACTCCACGCTTAGGGGAGGTCGCCACCGTGGATTGGGAATCGAGCTTGGATGAACGGGTTCGGCAGGCGATTGGCGACGGATCGAATCTGCCCAATGCAGGCAAGCGCCTTGAATTGGACGATCCGTACACCCCGGATGAACTCAAGTTAGCATACAAACTGTTGAAAGACAACGACCTTACGCCGGGGTGGATTCTCGAAGGCCGCGAGTTGGACGATCTGCTCGCGCAGACCCGTCAGCAGCTGGCGCGGGCGCTGAAGTCGGGTGCTGCTCTGCCGGAATCAATCAGCGCCGGCATCACGGCGCTGAACAAACGGGTACTGGCTTATAACCTCAAAGCACCGCCCGGCGTTTCGCACAAGCGGATGATCGACGTCGAAATCGAGCGCCGCCGCCTTACTTGCGGATGACCTCGTTATCTTCCGGCAGCTTCTGCTCGTCGGACGAACCTTCCCTCAGTCCTTTGCGAAACTCCGCGATCCCACCGCCGAGTTCACCGAACACGCGGCGGATACGGCCCGCGCCAAACACGACCAGTACGATGACCAGAATGACCAACAGCTCGGGAAGACCGGGTTTCATGGTGACCATTTCCTCTCAACCAACCGGGGGCGTTCCGCCCTCGTTGCGGCCATTATAGCACCGATTTTGACTCGCTTTCAGTAGCCTCTTCCAGCAGCGCATCGGCCTCCATGCGCAGCAGGCTGTCCGCAACCGCCTCAATCGCCAGATTTTGCTTGCGATACAGGTTGGCGTCACTCATGTACAGCCGGTTAGCGACCTCGCGCACGCGCTGCTTCTTGATATAGCGCAGATCGAGGATGTTGTAGATCAGCCAGTCTTGGCTGCGCCAGTCACGCTCGCCGGGCGGGCGCTGCAGCTCGATGGCGCGATCCAGCACCGAGCGCAAGGCGCGCACCGGCTCATTGACGTTGAACTCCAGCGCGCGCCGCACGACCGCCAAGTCCAGCAGGCGGCTCTTGGTCATCCCCGGCCCGCCATAATAATGACGAAGCGCGGCCTGTACCTGTTCGACGATCTGATCGCGGTCGGGCAGCGCGGGCAGGTTCGGCTCGGCGGCCGGTGTGCTGCGCGGCTGATACTCGTCCTCGCGGTTGGATTCGCGTGACGTGGCGAACTGCGGCAGCAAGCCCTCCAGCGCGGCGACGACCTCGGATTGCAGCAGCATGTCGTCCAGCGCGCGGGCGACGCGGCGGCGAACACGGGCGATCACGGCCATCTCGTCTGCCGTTGGGGCTGAATCATGCGTGGCTTGCAGCCCCAGCACACCGATCATCTGCCCGCCGTTGATCAACCCGCGCTGCCTGCTGAGGGGGAGCAGCCAGAACCCTTCCCACAGCAGCGGTTGGGCGACCGTGGCGATCTTCAGCCCGCCCAGCGCGCCGCTCAGATCACTGGCGCGGTCTTCGATGTCGTGGCCGCGGCCGGTCGCGCTGATGACCTCCGGCGTGCTGTCCGTCAGCGCCGCGACGAACGCGCCCGACGTGCGCAAGACGTTGCGCGCCTGCGCGAGGATGCCTTCCATCAGCGACAGCAGATCGGCCCGTGTGAGCAGCTGCCGGTTCAGCTTCTGAATCTTGTTGAACTGTTCCGATTCCTCGCCGTAAATCAGCCAGCGGTCGAGCAGTGGCAGCATAAGGTCGATGATCCACTGCCAGCACAGTACGACCGTGACGACGGCGAACACGGCGAACTCGCTGCTGACGAGGCCGAAGATGCGGGTCGCGCGGCTGGTGAAGAACAGCACCGCGACGATCAGCATGCCGGTGGCTGGGCCGCGCAGCACCATGCGCAGCAGGTCGGCTTTGACGGCGCGGTCGGGGATTCGGCTGCCGAAGAATGACAGCGGATAAGCGAGGAACAAGAGCATCAGCACGACGAAGATATTGGCGATGATGACCAGCACGAGCGCGCCGGTGGTGAACTCGCCGCCCGGCGCGAAGAACGCGCTGAACGGGAAAACGCCGACGATCGGCGTGAGCAGGGCGATCTCAAGGTAGCCCATGCGACGGCGCGTCGAACGGGTGAGGCAGCGCCGCCGCGCGCGCTCGACGTTGATCAGCGCAAAGCCTGAGGCGACGACCGTGTAGGCTGCGAACACCGCCATCAACGGCATGGCACGCAGGGCAGGACGGCCCGCGCTCTCGATCGGGCCAACGAGGATGTCGGAGAACATGGCAGCGATCACGAAAGCCGTGCCGATCAGATACATCAGGCGCAGCGTGCGGCTTCTCCGCCCGCGCGAGGGCAAGCCGGTTGTGTCGAGCAGCGCGTCGGACAAGTGCACGAGCGCCGCGGGAGCCAGCGCGATCCCCAGCCACTGCGCGCGCAGCAAACGCAGCACCGCCTCGTCGGTTGGGCGCAGGCCGGTGAGGACGTCGCACACATACGCCGTGGTGACAGCGAACAACACCATCGCCGACGCCCGCGCGACCCGATCATGCGCGTTGCGGGTGATCGTATACAGCAGAAGGGAGGTCGCGACAATCACGATTGCCGCTGCCAGCGTTTCGTTCATCAAGTCGAGAAACGAAACGAACAAGTCGGAAGTCAAAGCGGACTGCTTTCCGTCGCCCGATACGTCGCTTTATTCTACACGTCCGCGGCGGGCCAGCCTTAGTCCGAAAAATACGGCGATGTCGTGATTGGGAAAGTAGTGATCGCTGTATCCGCAGAACCGCAGGCCCTGCGCAGTAACGAGCTGGATCATCGGGACGTGTTTGGTCGGCAGGGCCACCATCAGATGATGCGCGCCCTGCTCACGCGCCCACTGCCGCACCCCATCGACGAGCCGCGTCGCCACCCGTTTGCGGCGCAGGGCCGGCGTCACGGCGAGGTCGTCGATCCACACGATCTCCTGTGAATCGTCGTACCGTGCGACCACGTACCCGATTCCGGGCGGGCGCAGCGGCGGAGGCGGCGGCATCGTCAATCCGGAGGTGTCGGGATCACCTTCAAATTCGCCCGGCGCGGCGTTCGACGCTTGGCCGGCCAACGCTTCAGGCTCCGGTTCGTACTTACGCGCGACGACCCACAGCCGCCCCGCGTCGGGGTTGTCGTATAGGCGGTGGCGTGCGACATGATGAGTCAGCTCCACCGGGCGCGGCAGGAACTCCTGCTTGAATGTCACGCCGTAGACGCTCGGGTCGTCATGGGGCAAGGTCATCTGCCAGACGCGGTCTGTCTCGCAGGTGTGATCCATAGTCAGGCACGTCTCGATGTCCGCGTACGTGCCCGGATGAAACGTGATCTCGACCGTCATGACAAATAAGCGTCGCCGAACGTGCCGCGCAGATAGATATCCACGCGGGGCGATTCGTCGTTGGCTTTGATGGCCTCGTAGATGCCGGGTTCGAGCACCCGATAGCGCGTCTCGTTAACCCGCACGCGGAACAGGCGGGTCGGCTTGACGTGGACGCGGGCAGCCTGTCCTTCCGGTACGATGACGTGAATATCTCCGGCGGCAGAGCGCACCCGCACCGGGTCGAACGCCTCCGAGGGCGAGACGAGGCGGATGTCCCCGACGCCACTCGCCAGCGTGACGCCCTGCACGATCAGCCCGCCGAGGTCAGCGTTGATCTGGCCGATGGAGGTCGAGATCAGTACGTCCCACGGCAGGTCATCCGCGAGGCGCATCTGCCAATCCGCGAACGACAGCCACGGAGTCCGGCTGCGCAAGAATTGCAAATGAGCGTGGGTAGCTTCGACGTCGAGCGAGGGGCGGCTGCTGCGGGCAAACTGGCCCTCGACCAAGCGGCCATCCCGCGCGCCCCCGCCGATGATGACGTCGACTTCGCCAGCGCTGATCTCAAGCGTGCCGCTTTGCACACTGCCGCGCGTGATGCCGAAGGTGCGCGCGGTGCGTGTGCCGAGATCGCCGCGAATGAGAATCCAAGCCCCCAGCGCGACGAGCACTAGGGGCAGAAGGGCGCTGATCCGGAAGTCTCCGAGCAGCAGAAAGTTCTCAAGCAGAAGGGCAACGCCGAGCGCTGCTACCAGCAGCGGTAGGAAGATCGGGCCGCGTGCTGCCTTCGCTTGCACAGGGGTCTACTCCCCGTACAGGTAGTCGCGCAGGATGATGTGCGCGCTCGACTGGCGCAGGCGGTTCAAGGCTTGCGCCTCAAGCTGGCGCACGCGCTCGCGGGTGACGCCGATGGTCTGGCCGACCTCTTCGAGCGTGTAAACCCGGCCATCCTCCAACCCGTAGCGCAAGCGCAGAATCTGCGCCTCGCGGCTGGGCAGGCGGTTGAGCGCGCCCTGAAGCTGCTCGTGCAGCAGGTGAGTCGCCACCTCGTCGGCCGGGGCCGGCGTGCTGGTGTCCTCCACGAAATCGCCGAAGGTGCTGTCGCCGTCCTCGTCGATCGGCGTCTCAAGGCTCACCGGACGGCGGCTGATCTCCATGAGATGCTCGACCTTGTCCGGCGTGGTCTCCATGCCGATTGCAAGCTCCTCGATCGACGGCTCGCGGCCCAAGTCCTGCAAGAGCTGGAGCTGCACGCGGCGCATGCGGTTGAGCTGGTCGCCCATGTGCACCGGCACGCGAATCGTGCGGCCCTGATCGGCCACGGCACGACTGACCGCCTGCCGGATCCACCACGTCGCATACGTGCTGAACTTATGCCCGCGGCGGTACTCGAACTTGTTGGTCGCGCGGATCAGGCCGATGTTGCCTTCCTGAATCAAGTCGAGGAAATGCACACCGCGCCCGATGTACTTCTTGGCGACGCTGATGACCAGACGCGCGTTAGCGCGCACAAGGTGCTCCTGCGCGGCCTCGGCATCGAGGACGTAGTCCTTGAGCGTGTAGATGTCGTCGGGAGATAGGCGGTCGCCCATCTCTTCCAGCTTCTTCTGAGCCAGCACGCCGCGCTCCATGCGCTTGGCAAGCTCAACTTCCTGCTCGGCGGTGAGCAGGGGGACACGCCCGGCTTCCTTCAGGTACAGGCCGACCACGTCGTCGGTATCGAGCGCCTGCTGATAGCCAGCGTCGTCGATCAACTCCGTCGCCCAGTTGTACGGGTTGCCGCCTTCCGCGGCGATCTCCATGTCGAGGCCGTCCATGTCGGCGTCAAGCTCGGCGTACAGGTCGCTCGAGGATGGCACGCGCTGGCCGATCTCCACACCCTCCTCCATGAGGCTGTTCATCAGGTCGTCGAGAAGCGCGATGTCATTCTCGGCGTTGGGCATGACGGCAAGGATGTCATCATGCGTGATGCCACCCTCGCGCTTGGCTTTTTCCACAAGCTGAGTGCGGATGTCGTCGAATGGTGTGATCTGTGCGATTGCTGCCATAGCCATAGTCATACGCGCATAAAGCCTTGCGAGCGTTGGCAGGCAAGGCGCTGACCCTCGTGTGTGCTTGGGGAAGGTACCGACGGCACGTACACCTTCCCAGGTCGTTAGCCAAACAATCCTCGCCGGTTGACGAGGATTAAACCGTCGTATGTTACCCCCTATAAAGTATCCCGATGCCAAAATCTTGTCAAGCAAACCACATCGGCCGGAGAATTAAGTCTCATACGGCTCTCAGTGATCCGCATGGCAATCGTCGGTCAGGCGCGCCGCCGAATCCACCATACCGCCAAGCCGATCAACAGCAGGCCGGCCGGCATCACCACGACCGTGAGCAGCGCGATCTGGTCAAGCTGCTGTGTGCTGAGAAATACCGTGGGCAGGTTCGTCGCGCGTCCTTCTGGCGCGAACACCAGTTCCTCGCCGAAGCCTGTCAGCCAGCGGATTGCATCTGTAAACAAGATGCTGTTACCCACCGGGTTGCTTACCAGACCGTTGGTTGCCCAGTCGGTATCGCCGATCAGCACGACACGCGCCCCCGTCGTCTCATCGAAGGCCCACGCCGCGAGGTTGACCGGCCCGGCGATGTCGTCCTCGATGCTGAACTCGTACTGATTGGCGTTCAGGACGCTGGCGAAGTCGGTCTCGGCGTAGCTGAGTTCGCTGGTCGCAATAATCATGCCGTTGGAGACCGGCGGCGAATCGTCGATCTGCACCGCGCGCGCCACCCGGAACATCGCCCGTGTTGAGGTGTCGTTGGGATCGTTAAGCCGCGCCGTGATGGTCGACCCGTCCGACAGCGCGTAACTGAGCAGGTCAAGCTCGCTGCCGGCGTTGGAGAGCGTGTCGATGGCGATGCCGTCCAGCATCCGGATTCCGAAGTTCTGCCACAAGAACGCATTGAACAGGCTGTCCTCGGCCAAGAACGGCGCAGTGGTGAAATCGGCGTCGGTCAAGATCAAGAGCGACCCGCCGCGTTCAAGGAAGCGCGCCAGCACCGCAATCGCGTCCGGCGGAAGCTGCTGCCGCATGCGGGCCAGCAGGATCGTGTCGATGTCCTCCGGCACATCTGCTCCGCGCGCCGCCAAGCCGGCCAGATCCAGCGAGGTCGTCAGGATGCCGTTCGCGCCGAGGCCGTTGAAAATCCCGGTGAACCCGCGCGCTGTCGTGTCGAACGGGTTGATGTCGCTGTAGGTTGTGTCGTACGCCACGGTGAACCGGTTGATGTCGAGCAGACGCACGAGCGCGCTGGTGATGTTGCGCTCCTGATTGTTCTCGGCCACGACCCGCACGATCGTGCTGAAGTCGATTTGGCCGTCGTCGGTCAAGTAAGAGACGAACAACTCGCCGTCGTAGGTCAGGTTGAATTGAGTCGCCAGCGCCGGGTTGTCGTCCGGGTTGTAGTACACGCTGCGGATCAGCCCGCCGGTCTGATCGACGTACAGCCGCACGATCATGTCGTCCAGCTCGCGGAATCGGAGCGCCGCGGACGAGTAGAAGCCGGTGATTTGAATCGGACGATCCACCCGTTCAAGGATGCGCAGCGTCTCCGGCGTCAGCGAAAACTGCCGGCTCTCGGTCATGTCGAGCGTGAGCGCAGCCTGCTCGGTGCGGGCATATAGAAAGCTGACCACGAGTACGAGGATCGCGGCCAACACGACGGTCGTGAGGATATGGCGAAACGCCCTGCTGCGCAGCACCGCGACCATCAACGAAGCCTCCGCAGCTCGACCAACCGCAGCGTGAGAAACAGCGCAATCGCGATCACGCCGGCGTAGTAGATGATGTCCTCGAAACGCACCAGCCCCGACGCGAACGAACCGATGTAGTGGCCGGGCATCGACAGCCGGCGCAGCAGGTTCGCCATGTCGATGCTGGCGACGATCTGGCCGGCCAATTCGCCCAGATAGAGCAGCAGCAGCACGGCGACGCTCAAGAACGCCGCGACGACTTGGCTTTCGGTGAGCGCGGAGCACAACAGGCCGACCGCCAGCGCCGCGCCGCCGTACAGCCAAATCCCGATATAAGCCGCGATGGCCTGCCCGGTCTCTGGCTGTGTGACGTTCGACAGGATGATCTGATACACCAGCGTGGCGGCCAGCAGCAAGCTGTAGAACACCCACGCACTGAGGAACTTGCCCAGCACGATAGCGACCTCGGTGACGGGCGTCGTCAGCAGTAGTTCGAGCGTGCCCTCGCGTGCTTCTTCCGCCAGCAGGCGCATCGTCAGCACCGGGCCGAAGAAGATCAGGAAGAATGACAGTGCGTTCGGCACGATGGCCGGGTTAACCGGCTCTTGAGTGAGCGCCAGCGTGAGGTTGCTGTTGAACACCAGCGCGGTGACGAGCAGGAACGCCGCGCCGATCAAGTAGGCGATGGGCGAGGTGAAGTAAGCCGCCAGCTCGCGGCGAAACACGGTGCCGACGCCGATCATCGCGGGCCTGCTTTCGTGACGAGGTTCAGGAAGATGTCCTCCAGCGTGAGCGCAATCGGCCGCAGTTCGACGATCAACCCGCCGGCCGACGCGATCTTACCTGCGACGTGCGGCCGGGCGTCGATATTGGGCTGTCCATAGACGAGGTAGCCGCCGTCACTGGGTTCGACGCGGGCGACGCCGGTCGCGCTTTTCAGCGCCTTGAGCGCCGCCTCAGGGTTGAGCTTGCTGACCTGAACGTACAGCCGGTCGCCGGCGTACAGCGTGGCGCGCAGTTCAGACGGCGTGCCGTGCGCCACGATCCGGCCTTGATTCAAAATAATGACCCGGTCGCAGACCTGTTCGGCCTCGGTCAGGATGTGCGTGCTGAACAGGACGGTGTGCTTAACGCCCAACCCGCGCACCGCTTGGCGCACGTCGATCACCTGCTGTGGATCGATGCCGATGGTCGGCTCGTCGAGGATGACGACGCTGGGGGCGTGGACGAGCGCCTGCGCCAAGCCTAACCGCTGGCGCATACCTTTGGAGAGACTGCGCACCAGTGACCGACGCCGATCCCAAAGATCGACCTGTTCAAGCGCCTGCTGGGCGGCCGTTCGAGCCTTGCGGATGCCGCGCATCTGCGCCCAGAACGTCACGTAGCCGGCGACTGTCATGTCGGGGTACAGCGGCACGCGTTCCGGCAGATACCCGACCGCCGCGCGCGCTTGCATGGATTGAGTCTGCACGTCGAACCCGGCGACCACCGCGCGGCCCGATGTCGGCGGCATGTAGCCGGTCAGGATGCGCATGGTTGTGGTCTTGCCTGCGCCGTTCGGCCCCAACAGCCCGACGACTTCACCGGGGGCCGCTTCGAAGCTGATGCCATCCAACGCCGTATGCGGGCCGTAGCGCCGGCACAGGTTTTCGACCTGAATCATGGCCGTGTCTCTTGGTATACTTTGCCGTGCATACTAATCCCCGGCCGTTGTTCAGTCAACAATCTGGCCGCGCACCGGGGGCAGTCGTGAATGACCGCTAACAATTGAAGCTGTTGAGGAAGGCTCCCCGATGCAGGGACTGCTTGCCCTTGAAGATGGTACGCTCTACGCTGGCGCTGGTTTTGGCGCCAGCGGCGTGCAGACCGGCGAGATCGTGTTCAACACGTCGATGACCGGCTATCAAGAAATCCTGACCGACCCGTCGTACTACCGCCAGATTATCACCATGACGGTGCCGCATGTCGGCAATACCGGTATCAATACAGAAGACGTTGAGTCGTCGCGCAGTTGGGTGTCGGGGTTTGTCGTGCGGTCGCTCAGCCCGATCGTGTCGAACTGGCGCAACCACGGTGATCTCGACGGATTCCTGCGCGAACAGGGCGTGATCGGCCTGTCCGGCGTGGCGACCCGCGCGCTGGTGCGGCACATCCGCGAAAAAGGCGTGATGCGCGCGGCGATTGCGCATGGCGAAGCGGCCAACGATCCGCAGGCGCTGATCGAGATGGCGCGCCAGAGCTTGGACATGAGCGGCGCGAATCTGGTCGATGACGTCACCTGCGACGAGGCGTACAACTGGAATCGGGCCAGTGACGACGCGTGGTACTTGGGCGCGCCGCGCAATCATACGGACGGCGGCCCGCTGGTCGTCGCCTATGACCTCGGCATCAAGCACAACATCCTGCGCATGTTGACCGACCGCGGCCTGCGGGTGCGGGTCGTGCCGGCGCAAACCCCGGCCAGCGAAGTGCTTGCGCAGAAGCCGGCGGGCGTGTTCCTGTCCAACGGCCCCGGTGATCCGGCCGCGGTCGGCTACGCCATCGACAACGTGCGCAACCTGCTCGGCAAGGTGCCAGTGTTCGGCATCTGCCTCGGTCATCAAATCCTTGGGCTGGCGCTGGGCGGGCACACCGAGAAGATGCGCTTCGGCCATCGCGGCGGCAATCAGCCGGTGAAGAACCTGCTCACCAACGTCGTCGAGATCAGCGCGCATAACCACGGCTTCGCCGTCACGCCGGACAGCGACTTAGGCGGCGCGGAGGTCACGCACGTCAATCTCAACGATAACACCGTCGAGGGCTTGCGGCACACCGGCCTCGGCGCGTTCAGCGTGCAGTATCACCCGGAAAGCTCGCCCGGCCCGCACGACTCGCTGTATCTGTTCGATCAATTCGTGGACGCGGTACGCGCAAATCACCTGACCGCACAGGTATGAAAGACCCCAACGCCGGTCACGTGAGGACAACGCGCTGGGTGCTGCCGTCACTGCTGGCGATTCTCGCGCTGTATCTCTTTGTCGCGATGAACTACGCCGTGGCAACCCCTCCGTGGCAGGCGCCGGACGAGCCAGCGCATTACAACGTTATCCGACAACTCGCCGAAACCGGCGCGTATCCGCTGATCGAAGGCGGTGACTGGGATCAGGCGTACCTCGAACAGCTCAAGGCCGCGCGATTCGCGCCGAACCTCTTGGCCCGTCTCAACGCTGTTCAATTTGAGGATCATCAGCCGCCGCTGTATTACCTGCTGCTGACGCCGGTCTACAACGTCTTCGGTGGCAATCTCGTCGCGCTGCGCAGCGCGTCCGCCGTGATCGGGCTGTTCGTCGTATTGGCCGCTTTCGCGGTGGCCGGCTGTGCCATGCCCGGCCGACCAGCGGTGGCGCTTGGTACGGCCGCGCTGGTCGCGTTTATCCCGCAGCATGTCCACATCCTCGCCTCGGTCAATAACGATGCGCTGGCATGGGCGCTGGTCGGATGGATTCTGTGGGCTAGCCTTATTCATGCGGCGGGTGGACGATTCCCGGCGTGGGTGCTTGGCCTATTGGTGGGGCTTGCACTGCTGACCAAAACAACTGGCTACCTGATGGCGGGCGTGGCGCTGCTGGCCGTCGTCATCCGCCCAAGCCCACACGGGATGCGCGGCCGTTTGACTGCCGTTTCAGTCTATCTGGCCGTCGCGCTGGGAATTGGCGGCGTGTGGTGGCTGCGTAACGTTTCGGTGTATGGCTTCCCGGACTTCCTCGGTTTAGCGGCACACGATCGCGTGGTGGTCGGGCAGCTGCGCACGGCGGAACTGATTGCTGAGATAGGCGCTGACACCTATCTCAAGACGGCGTTCGAGACCGCCATCACCAGCTTCATTGGTCAATTCGGCTGGATGGCACTGCCGATCCAGACGTGGGCGCTGGTGATCTACGGCGCGGTCGCGGGACTCGGCCTGATAGGGGCAGCTTCGCTTCGCGCCCTGCGCCACTCGACGCCGCGGTCGTGGCTGCTCATGGGCGTCACCGGCGGATTGGCCCTGCTCATGCTCGTCTACTACAACACGCAGTTTGTGCAGTTTCAGGGGCGATATGTCTACCCCCTTCTGATCCCGCTGGCGGCGCTGGTATGCGCGGGCTTGGACGCCATTCGGCAGCAGCTGCCGGTGGTGAAGCGGATTCCCGTGCTGCTGCCTGCTGCCCTGTGCGCGTTCGCTGGCCTCGATCTGTGGCTGCTGACGCGCGTCCTTGTGCCTAACTTGACACCCTAGAACAACCGTGCTACTGTCTCGGTACATAAGGCGATGACCCGCGCGGGTAACGGTTCGTAGACAAGGGCCGGTGAATGAGTATCGAGTTCAACAAGCTGCTGGATCAGGTGCGCAAGATGGGGGCGATGATCTCGCACCTCGACTTCGACATGTCCGATAAGCTGGCGTTGGCCTGTGACCGCCTATACGCCGCCGACGACCTCGATGTGATTCGGCGGAAGATCGCCTATGTGCGTGGGCCGGAGATCAGCGGCTATCGCGGCGCGGCTCCGCTCGAAGGGCCGGACGCCGAAAACCTCAACTGGGTGTATCCACCGCCGTCGCTGCCGCCGCACGCCACGCTGATCGCGAGCGACGGATCGCAGGTCTATCCCAACGAGCAGTCGCCCGTCCACTACTACCTGCTCAACATCGGCATGTTCGTGTATCAGCACGGGCAGGATCACGTCCCGCAGACGATCACGCTGCCGATGCTGGCATATCACAAAGACATCGTCCATGACCGGAATCATCTGCTTATCACGAACCGCACCGTGGATGCGCGCCGGACGGTGACGGAGATGCAGCAGCTGGCACAGCAGGCGTGGAAGATGCACCGCGAGGGCGTGCGCGATCCGCTGGTCACGCTGTTCGACAACCAGCTCCTGTTCTGGGCCAGCGCCGATGTCACCGACGGCAGCAAGCTGCTGACCGACTATTGGACGGGGATGGGGCAGCTGCGTGACGCCGACGCGATTCTGGGCGGATATGTCGACAACCCGGCGCGCAGCCGGCAGGTGCTGCGCCTGCTGTACCTGCTCAGCCTCGGCGACGAGGCCGACATCAAAGCCCACGAATCGCAGCTCGCTAGCGGCGGGGACTTAGAGGGACTGCGCGATATGCACCTGTTCGACAAGGTGCTGGAACCCGGCGAGCGCAGCGCGATCATGGTGCAGAACTCGCCGCGCAACCTCGCCTACCGGCAGAAGAACGGCAGCTTCGAGATCGCGTTCTTCTACGTCAAGGTCGCCAACGGCTACAAGACGGCCATCGCGCGTATCGACATCCCGATGTGGGTGGCCCGCGAACGGGATTCGGTCAATACGCTGCACGCGCTGATCCTCGATCAATGCCAGATGCAGGGGCGCACGCCATATCCCTACGCGCTGGCCCGTGCCGACGAACTGGCGCTGGTCAGCGGACAGGATCGGCGCAAGCTGGACGAGCTGATCCGCATGGAACTGCGCAAACAAGGCGTCGAACCCGGCGGCGCGGCCCCGAAACTGCAAAGCAAGCGCGCCGCGCGTTCGGACAAACGCAGTTTCCAGAGCCGGCCGATCCGCCGCGCCCCATCCTCGTAAGCATTGGGGCGGAGGGCAGTAGTCAGGGGGCAGGGGTCAGAGGGCAGGGGGCAGTAGTCAGGTTTCAGTAGTCAGGGGTCAGTAGTCAGGGGTCAGAGGGCAGGGGGCAGGGGTCAGAGGGCAGGGGGCAGAGGGTAGGAAGCAGGGATCGGGGGGCGGCGAATGACTGGAATACCGCCTCAGCCCCTTCTGTGGGCTTTGAAGATGTTCGCCATACGCTTGAACGCTTGGCGGTCTCCACTCGTATAGCCTCATCGCCCGGCACGCATCGCTTATCATCTGTGACCACGCCGTTACCATGCGCCACTTGCGCGTCCACCACAACCTCGTGTACTGTTAGCCGCATGACCACGTTGACCGTTTTCCCCACCTGCACCACACACACCGCTATGATGGCGATGTGTATGATGTGCTGTGTGCCACCCGGGGATGACGGCGCGGGGTTGGGTGTGTAACGCACACACGACACCAGCGAACTCGCAGGCCAGCCGTCAACCCACGGCTGGCCTTTTTGTTTGCCGGGTCGGAACGCGTCTTTTTGTATAGGGCAACCTCAGCAGGGGGAAACACCGCATGGCTACGACCGAACGCAACCTGAACTTCGAGACCAACGCGCTGCACGCCGGCTATCAACCGGATCCGACCACCGGCTCGCGGGCCGTCCCGATCTATCAGACGACGTCGTTCCAGTTCCAGAACAGCGATCACGCCGCGGCGTTGTTCGCGCTTCAACAGCCCGGCAACATCTACACCCGCATTATGAACCCAACCAGCGACGTGTTCGAACAACGTATCGCGGCGCTTGAGGGCGGGATCGGCGCGTTGGCGACTGCCAGCGGCCAGTTCGCCGAGACGCTCGCTATCCTTACGCTCGCCAACAGCGGGGACGAAATCATCAGCACGTCGGCGGTATACGGCGGCACGTACACACTGCTTAGCCAGAGCCTGCGCCGGCTCGGCATCACGACCCACTTTGTCGAGGGCACCGATCCGGCCGAGTTCGAAAAGTACATCAACACCCGCACCAAGCTGATCTATCTTGAGGCGATTGGCAATCCCAAGCTCGAAATCCCCGACTTCGAGGCGATCGTGGCGCTGGCCCGTGCGTATGGCCTGCCGGTGGTGATCGACAATACGTTCGCCACGCCGTACCTGTTCAAGCCGTTCGAGTGGGGCATCAACATCAGCCTGCACAGCACGACCAAGTGGATCGGCGGACACGGCCTGAGCATCGGCGGCGTGCTGATCGACGGCGGCAATTTCGACTGGAAGGCCAGCGGCCGGCACGACGGACTGATTAAGCCGGAGCCTGCGTATCACGACGCGGTGCTGGCCGACGTGCTGGGCGCGGCGGCGTTCATCGGGCGCGCGCGTGTCGTCGGGCTGCGCGACTTCGGCGGCAGTCAAGCGCCGTTCAACAGCTTCCTCAACATCATCGGCCTTGAAACGCTGGCGCTCCGCGTCGAACGGCATGTGTCGAACACACTGGCCGTCGCGCAGCATCTCGAACAGCATCCGGCGGTTGAATGGGTCAACTACCCCGGCCTGCCCAGTCATCCGAGCTACGAACGCGGGCAGAAGTATCTGCCGAAGGGACAGGGCGCAGTGCTCGGCTTCGGGATCAAAGGCGGGCGCGAGGCGGGCCGTGCCTTTATCGACAACCTCAAGATCTTCAGCCATCTGGCGAACGTCGGCGACGTGCGCTCGCTGGCGATCCACCCGGCCTCGACCACGCACAGCCAGCTTACGCCCGAACAACAGCGCGCATCCGGCGTCACCGACGACTATGTGCGCTTGTCGGTCGGCCTCGAACACATCGACGACATCCTGTGGGATCTCGATCAGGCGCTGGCCGTGGCGCAGGGAATCAAGGTGATCGCGGCGGCGCACAATTAACGCGGCAAATCCCGGCAAGGGCTGTATCCCTGCGCCTTGATCCGCGTACCACATCCCCGGCTTGTGGGTTACGACCCGGCCGGGGGTGAGGTTCGCGGCAAGCTGAGGAGTCTTGCCACTGGCTTGTGGCGGGGTGCAGCGACCGCGATCGAAAGGAACGGAGCGGCTATGGACTACGAACAGATCCCGGCGCGGCGTCTGCACGGCTCGGTGGGGATCGTGCAAACCCACTACGCGCACTTCAATGATCCGCTGATGTTGAAAAGCGGCCAGATGTTGGATCGGTTCACGCTGGCGTATGAGACCTACGGCACGCTCAACGCCGACCGCAGCAACGCGATCCTCGTATGCCACGCGTTGAGCGGCGATGCGCACGCGGCAGGCTATCACAGCGACGATCCGCACGAGCCGCCCGGTTGGTGGGACAGCGCCATCGGCCCCGGCAAGATGTTCGACACCTCGCGCTACTTTGTGATCTGCTCGAACGTGATCGGCGGATGCCGGGGAAGCACCGGCCCGGCCTCGCTCGCGCCGGGTGGAGAGCCGTATGGCCTTCGCTTTCCGGTCGTGACCGTGCGCGACATGGTCGAGGCCCAGCGCCGCCTGATCGACTACCTCGGAATCACGCAGTTGTGGGCCGTGGCAGGGGGCAGCATGGGCGCGATGCAGGCGCTGGAGTGGGGCGTTGCGTTCCCGGATCGGGCCGCCAATGTGCTGTTTATCGCGTCGACCCCGCGCTCGACGCCGCTCAACGTCGCGCTGAACGAGGTCGGCAGGCAGGCGATTTACAACGACCCGCGCTGGAACGAGGGCGCTTACTATCATCAGCGCGTGCGGCCGACCGGCGGGCTGGCGGTAGCGCGTATGTTAGGCCACATCTCCTACATGAGCGACGCCGCCTTCGAGCGCAAGTTCGGCCGGCGTTATCAGTTCGGCGACGAACCCGGCTACTCGTTCGATACGGATTTCGCCGTTGAGAGCTATCTCAAGCATCAGGGCGAAAAGTTCAACCAGCGCTTCGACGCCAACAGCTACCTGTACATCACGAAGGCGCTCGACTACTTCAACATCGCGGACGGGTACGGCTCGCTCGAGTCGGCGCTGTCGCGGCTGCACGCCGGCGTGTTGATCGTGACGTTCAGCAGTGATTGGCTGTACCCACCGCAAGCGTCGATCGAGATGGCGCGCGTGCTTTCACGGCTGGACAAGCGAGTCGAGCATTATCACGTGGATGCCGATCACGGGCATGATTCGTTCCTGCTCGAAGTGAACCGCATGGACGAGATCGTCAGCGGCTTTCTCGATCGCGCCCATGCGGAGGCCAACTCGACTGCGGCGTGAACGCGGCGTCACTCGGCTGCCACCACCGGCTCAAGTTCCAAGCCCGCTTCGCCCTCGACAGGCTGATCGTCGGCCTGCGTGGGTGACGCCTTGTAATCCGGCAGATCGGCTTCCATGTGCCGGATCAGCGGCAGGGCGTAGACCAGCGCGCTGCTGACGGCCATCACGACGCCGGCCGTGAAGATGATCACCGCCATGCCAGAGCCTTGCCCGCTGCCGAACAGTCCGGCGAACGGCGCCCATGCCGGCGTGAGGACGGCCGGCTCAAGCACCTGATCGGCGAGGAACCCGTAGAGCAGGTAGGCGATCGGCGTCAGCACCAGCGCGATTTGCGCGAGCACGGCGAACACGCGGCCTTGAAGATCGGGCGGAGTCTTCGCCTGTATGATGCTCATCACCGGCGCGTTGACGAACGCAAGCGGGAACATCAAGCCGAAAGCCGCCGCGCCCAATGCCAGTGGCGATTGGCTGAGGCCGAACAGCGCCAGAAAGATGCCGGATAGGATGATCGCGGGCATGATGGTGTGGATACGCGGCCGCGTGCCGCCCCAAATGCCCATCACGATCCCGCCGGCCAAGCCGCCCACGCTGCTGATGCCGACCACCATGCCGGCGGTTGCTTCGCTGCCGGTGCGGCCCAAGAGGTACGCCATCGCCATGCCCATGGATCCGGCGATGCAGAAGTTGACCAACCCGAACTGCATCGTCAGCAGCAGCATCGGCCGCCGTTCGCGCAGGAAGGCCAGACCGCCGGTGAAGGACGCCCATACGCTGGCGTTGGCGCGCCGGCCGTGTTCGGTCTCGGCTGGCGTGGGGATCGTCACGACGAGGAAGGTACCCGCCGCGACGATGAATGTGAACAAGTCGATCATGATCGTCCCGATGACGCCGATGCTGCCGTACAGCAGGCCGGCGATAATCGGCGCGATGACGCCGGCGGCCGGGCTGGAAAGCTGAGTCAGGGCGTTGGCGCGATCACGCTTGTTGTCCGCCACCAGCATCGTGATCGAGGCGGCGAAGGCCGGTTGTTGGATGCTCCCCAACAGCTGCGAGATGAACACCACGGCATAGAGGTGCCAGTATTGAAAACTGTTGGTCGCGAAGCTAATCAGCAGCAGAAGCGTGCAGGCCGCCGAACCGAGGTCGGCAGCCAGCATCAGCTTGCGCCGATCCCAGCGGTCGGCGAGCATGCCGCCGATGTTCGCGGCGAAGATGTTCGGCAGCATCGAGAACAGCGAGATCAGCAGCAGAGGCGTAGCTTGGCCAGTTTGCGCGAAGATGTAAAATCCGACCGCCAGCCCGCTGAGCCGCGACCCGATGATCGAGAAGGTTTGTGTTGCGACGATGAGGTAGAACGTGCGCATGTTCCGACTTGCGTTCGCGTCCATAAGGCTCTCTCGACAGTGAAAGACCGTGCGTATGACACGGAGTACGAATCATTCAGATTCTGGGTTTCGTCAAAATCTATCTGACCATTGAAAATATGTCAAATGATTGGCGCTAGATGACAGCAATGATCGAACCCATACAAGAGTTCCGCATTGCCGTGATCGGTGTTATCGACCGCTCGAATCCACGGCTTGATGAGTTCGTCAAGGGCTGGAAGCGCATGGGCGCGGCCGTCAAGTTCGTGCGCATCCCCGCCAAGCGGCGCATGGCCGTTCAACTCACGGCGGCGATTCGTGGATTTCGCCAGCTTCGCTGGGCGGACGCGATCTATGTCGCGCCGCTGAATATGCACTATGGCCCGGTCTATTGGCTGCTGGCGAAACTGGCTCGCCGCCCCCTGCTGCTGGATTACATCGTCGGGCTGTCGGACTGGATCGAGGATCGCGGCACGTATACATTCCGGCGTAAGCGGCTCGCGCGTTGGATCGACCGCTTTAACCTGATGCGCTGTGATGCGGTGACCGATACCGGGCAGCACCGCGCACAGTATGAATCGCTGCTGGGCCGGTCGTTTCCGCGCTTGACGGCAGTTCCCATCTCGGCGCGATCCGGTCTCACGGTGCTGCCGCCGCCGCCGGATGCTGCGCCCAAGCACGTCCTGTTTGTCGGGTCATTCATCCCGTTTCACGGCATTGATGTCATCGTGCGCGCGGCGCACCTATTACGGGAACGGAGCGACATCCGGTTCGTGCTGATCGGCAGCGGGCAAACATACGCTCAAAGTGAACGATTAGCCGCCACGCTCGACCTCACCCATATCGAGTTGAGAAAAGGCTACTTCCCATTTGCCACGCTTCGGGGCGATTATGAGCGTGCGTCGATCTGCCTCGGCGTGTTTGGGGAGGGGGAGAAGCGCAACGTGGTCGTGCCGAATAAAGTCCTTGACGCATTGACTCTGGGCCGGCCGGTCATCACCGCGTCGTCGGCCGCGATCGAGGCGGTGATGACGCCCGGCGAACAGCTTGTGACCGTGCCGCCGGGTGATCCGCGCGCGTTGGCGGACGCCATCTCTGACTTGCTGGCGGATCCGGCGCGATGCCGGAGACTGGTTGAAGCGGGGCGGAAATGGGCCGCCGCCGAACGAAACCCCAAAGTGATCGCGGGGCAGGTGCTGGATCAACTGCGACAGATGACCATCAGGAGGAATCCGTGACTGCTGTGCCACCCTCACCCCTGCGGCTGTTCGCCCGCCGGCTCAAGGCATGGGTCAACCGCGGCCGCTACTGGCGTGAATCGATCACCGAACTCGAACAGCGGCTGAGCGCGGCGACGACCATCGATGAATTGATCGACACGGTCTGGGAGTACAAGGGCCGTGGGCCGTACAGCCGAATCCGCCCGCTGCAAGCCAAATACGAACTGCGGCAGCTCTTGAATCGGCTCGCTGATCTACAGCCAAAGCGTGTGATCGAATTGGGTACGCGCAACGGCGGGACGCTCGTGCTGTGGACGCGCTGCGCGCCGTCGGTCGAGCAGGTTATCAGCGTCGATCTGCCGGGGGGCATCCACGGCGGCGGCTATCCGGCGGTGAGGATCCCGCTGTATCGGGCGTTTGCTGTGGGACGCCCGCAGACGGCCGTCACGCTGCTGCGCCTCGACAGCCAGACGGAGGCGACCCGTGACGCTGTTGTTCAGGCGTTGAGGAACCAGCCGGCCGACTTTCTGTTCATCGACGCCGACCACCGCGAGGCCGGCGTGCGCCGCGACTATGAGCTGTACGCCCCGCTTGTTCGTACTGGCGGGTTGATCGCGTTTCACGATATCCGGCCTCATCCGAAAAATCCGGAGGTCGAGGTCTTTAAGCTTTGGGATGAGTTGAAGGCCTCCAACCCGACCGCTGTCGAGTACGTCACGGAACCGTATCCGGGATACTATGGGATCGGTGTGATTGAGAAGGTGGAAGCATGACCGGGACGAAGCGCGACCACGTCACGATCTTTACCGATGGGGGGTGTCAACCTAACCCCGGCCCCGGCGGATGGGCGGCGCTGCTGCGCTTTGGCGATTCCGAGCGCGAGCTTTCCGGCGGCGCGTCCGATACCACCAACAACCAGATGGAGCTGACCGCCGCGATCGAGGCGCTGGCTGCCCTGACGCGGCCATGCAGCGTCATACTGCACACCGACAGTGTATATCTCAAGAACGGCATCACCACATGGATCAAAGCGTGGAAGAAGAACGGCTGGAAAACGTCCGACAAACAGCCGGTCAAGAACCGTGAGCTGTGGCAGCGGCTTGACCAGCTCGCCCGAAAACACACGATTACGTGGCGCTGGGTGAAGGGTCATGCCGGCCATGCGTACAACGAGCGCGTCGACAAGCTGGCAACCGCCGCGCGTATTGCCCAGCAGCGCAACGCCTGATCCTGCCTGAGAACTCGATGATGAATGACGCCTTCCGCACCGAATGCAGCCCGCGCTGATGTACACTATCCGCCGTGTCTGATCGCTTGACGGAGGCGCTGCTGTGCATAGGAAGGCCCAAACCGCGGTTCCGATCCACCCGCTGCTGGCTGAGCGTTGGAGCAGCCGCGCGTTCAGCGACGATCCAGTCGCTCCAGAGTTAGTCCTCAGCTTGCTTGAGGCCGCGCGTTGGTCGGCGTCGTGTTTCAACGGGCAGCCGTGGCGCTTCATCGTCGCCACGCGTGACGATCCCGAACAGCACGCCCGCCTTGCGGCCTGCTTCACGACGTCCAATCAGCGCTGGGTGCCGCGCGCATGGGTCGTGATGATCGCGCTCGCGGTCGATACGTTCGAAGTGGACGGCAGCGCGAATCGTTTGGCGCAGTACGATGTCGGTCTGGCCGTGCAAAACATGGTCGTACAGGCCAGCGCACATGGGCTGAACGTGCGGCAGGCGGCGGGGATCGACATCGCGCGCATCCGCGCCGAATACGCCGTGCCGGAGGGCGTGACTGTGATGTGCGGCGTGATGATCGGCTATCCCGGCGATCCCGATACGCTGGTCGACCCGCTGCCGCAGCGCGAACGTCAGCCCCGCACGCGCAAGCCGCTGAGCGAACTGTGCTTCAGCGGCCGCTTCGGTCAGGCATACGATGGCCTGCCGGATGAGACGCGTTGAGAATTCGCACTGACACGCGGCGGATTTGACTCCTACAATAGTGAAACTTCGCACAAGTAAAGGGGCTTAACTCATGAGCCAGACGTACCTCATTACCGGCGGGGCCGGTTTTCTCGGAATCAATATGGCCCGCTACCTGCTGGCGCGCGGGGACAAGGTGGCGTCGCTCGACATCGCGCCGTTCGACTATCCCGAACGGCCGCAGATCACCGAAGTACGCGGCGACATCCGCAGCCGCGCCGATGTCGACCGCGCCATGCAGGGTGTCGACATCGTAATCCATACCGCCGCCGCCCTGCCGCTGTACAAGAAGGAAGACATCTTCAGCACCGACATCGACGGGACGCGCACGGTCTGCGAGAGCGCGCACGCGCACGGTGTCAAGCGCTTCATCCACATCTCCTCGACGGCGGTCTACGGCGTGCCGGATCACCATCCCCTGTACGAAAACGATGAGTTGATCGGCGTTGGCCCGTATGGCATCGCCAAGATCAAGGCGGAGGAGGTTTGCCTCGAATATCGCGCGAAGGGCATGTGTGTCAGCGTGATCCGGCCCAAGTCCTTTATTGGGCAGGAACGGCTCGGCGTGTTCGCGCTGCTGTACGACTGGGCCAAAGACGGCAAGAATTTCCCCATCCCCGGCAAGGGCGATAACCTCTACCAGTACCTCGACGTCGAAGACCTGTGCGACGCCATCTATCTGTGCGCCACGCTGCCGGAAGACACCGTCAACGACACGTTCAACGTCGGAGCGAAGGAATTCGGCACGTTCAAAGGCGACTTTCAGGCCGTGCTCGATCACGTCGGCAAGGGCCGCAAGGTCGTCTCGATCCCGGTCGCGCCGGCGTTGTGGGCGCTGCGCATCCTCGACCGCCTGAACCTGTCGCCGCTGTACCCATGGGTATACGAGACAGCCATTAAGGACTCGTTCGTGTCGATCGAGAAGGCAGAGCAGAAGTTGGGCTGGACGCCGAAGTTCAGCAACAAGGACGCGCTGATCCGCAACTACGACTGGTACGTCGCCAACCTCGCCCAGTTTGAGAACAAGTCCGGCATCAGCCACCGTGTGCCGTGGAAACAGGGCGCGCTGCGAATCGCCAAGCTGTTCTTCTAATGCAGTTCTAACCTCATCAGGCCCGGATCAAGTGTGGAAATGCCGTGTGCAGCGATGGAGAGAAGCCTGCGTCCTACATGCGGAAATCCGAAGGGTTGAGAAGATTGTCGTGGTTCGCTTGACAACTTTTCGCAAACTGCCTATCGTGATTCTATATTCAGTCCGAACTGTGGGTAGTGTGCGAAACAGCGCACCTTACCTATAAGGAGCCACTCCGTGAACCCACTCAATCTCCCTGACATCGACCGCGTTTACATCGAACGCCACGCGGACAATAATCACGCGTGCGATGTCATCGTGAAGACTTCTGACGGCACGATCTATACGTGCTTGTTTGTGACTCTGCAGTACCTTCGCCGGCAGATGGAGATCAATTACCTGTTCTGCCGTCAGGTCGAAGGGTCGGTGCCTGTGCGTTTCGCCGCGCTCGACACCCCGCATCTACTGGTCGAGAAGCTCGATCGTGACACGATTGAGGATGCTATCGACAATCTCCTCGCGCTCGATATCTTCGAGACGCTGTTTACGCGTGTCACGCAGATCGAGGGGGAGCGCCCCACGGCAGAAGCCCCCATGGTGGATTCCGGACGAACTACGCAGGAGGTGGCCGCCGTGGTGATCTCCGAGGTCCTCGTCGTAACAGGCTAACGCCGGTCATCTTGTCAACGCCATAGCCGCTTCGCATTCCAGCGCGAGGACCGCAGGCCGCCGTTTTGGCGTGCCCGTCGTGGACTCGCGCTTGCCGCTTTTGTATCATAACCCGCGTGCCGTAACTCAGGAGCTGTCATGTCTCAGCCATACGAAGAAAGCCAGTTGTACCGAATCCGCCACTCGGCGGCGCACGTCATGGCGCAGGCGATGTTGGAGCGCTTTCCCGAAGCGCATATCGCCATCGGCCCGCCGATCGAAGACGGGTTCTACTATGACTTCGACCTGCCGCGCCCCATTCAGGAAGAAGATCTCGCATGGGTCGAAGGGCGCATGAAGGAGATCGTCAAAGGCGATCATCCCTTCTCCGTGCGCGAGGTCGAGGTCAGCGAGGCGCTCGATCTGTTCCGCGATCAGCCGTACAAGGTCGAACTCATCAACGACCTCGTTCACGGCCGCACGGACGAGAACGGCAAGGAGATCGCCGCGCCCGCCAGCAAGCTCACGATCTACACGCAGGACACGTTCACAGATCTGTGCCGTGGGCCGCACGTCGCCTCGACGAAGGACATCAACCCGGACGCCCTCAGCATCACGTTCAAGCCACCTGCCGGCGCATATTGGCGCGGTGACGAGAAACGGCCGATGCTGACGCGCATCTACGGCACAGCGTGGGAAACGCCCGAACAGCTTGCCGACTATCTGCACCGTCTCGAAGAGGCCAAGCGGCGCGATCACCGCTATTTGGGCGAAAAGCTCGACCTGTTCATCCTCGACCCGCTGGTCGGCAAGGGGCTGCCGCTGTGGCTGCCGAAGGGCGCCATCCTGCGTGACACGCTCGAACGTTGGCTGCGCCAACTGCTGCTCGACAGCGGCTATGAACCGGTCGTCACACCGCATATCGGCAGCATCGAGCTGTACAAGACGTCCGGCCATTACCCGTACTACAAAGACACGCAGTACGCGCCGATTGACGTGGACGGCGAGCTGTTCCTGCTCAAGCCGATGAACTGCCCGCACCACATCATGATCTACAAGTCGGAACTGCGCTCGTTCCGTGATCTGCCGGTGCGCTACGCCGAATACGGCACGGTCTACCGCTATGAGAAATCGGGCCAGCTTCACGGCCTGACGCGTGTACGCGGCTTCACGCAGGACGACGCGCACCTGTTCGTGACGCCGGAGCAGCTCGAGTCGGAGTACATTTCGACGGTCAAGCTGGCGCAGTACGTGATGGGCACGCTGGGCATGACGGACTTCCGCGCGCGGGTGGGCATCCGTGACCCGAAAAGCGACAAGTTCATCGGCGACGATGCGCTGTGGGAGACGGCGACGAAGGCCATCATCAACGCGTGCGAGCAGCTCGGCCTTGACTATACGGTCGAGGAGGGTGAGGCGGCCTTCTATGGGCCGAAGCTCGATCTCGTGTTCCATGACGTGCTCAAGCGCGAGTGGCAGCTTGGCACGGTGCAGGTCGATCCGAATCTGCCGGAACGCTTTGAACTTGAATATGTCGACTCCGACGGTCAGCGCAAGCGTCCGGTGATGATCCACCGCGCGCTGTTCGGCAGTGTTGAACGGTTCATCGGCATCATGATCGAGCACTTCGGCGGCGCGTTCCCGACGTGGCTTGCGCCGGTGCAGGCCGTGCTGATCCCGATTGCCGACCGGCACATCGAGTACTTGCAGGGCGTCGTCGCCAAGATGCGCGCGCGCGGCCTGCGTGTCGAGGTCGATACGAGCAATAACCGCATGGGCGCGAAGATCGCGATGGCCCGCGAGCAGCAGGTTCCGTATATGCTGATCGCCGGCGACCGTGACGTAGCGGCCGAGGCGGTCAGCGTGCGGCTGCGGACGGATGAAGACCGCGGTCAAATGCCGCTGGAAGACGCCATCGCGCATATCGTCAAGGTTGTCGAGAGCCACGCGCTCGACCTCTAAGCCGGTGTTCGTAAGTCGAGAGATTCGGTCTCCCAGCTTGCAGCGTTAGTCGAGCTATACGGCGCGACGTTTTCTCATCACTCATCACTCAACACTTTCAACTTCGCGCTTAGCGCGGGGGATCACGCACTTCAACGGGGTTGAGCCGGCGCGCTTACCCCGTTTTGATTCGAGCGCCTATGCTCACGGCCCCGCGTGTTTCCTGCCGCCGGGGCGCTCGCAGTGCGACGTTACGATACGCCAACTTGCAGCAATATCAACCCATCCTGCGACATTCAGGTAGGCCGTCAATTAGCACGTGCGGTATAATGACCGTCGCAACCTTAAACTCCGTGGGATACGGCTCATCGTGCCCATCCTTAAAGCGGGTGAACTCGACCTCATCAGCCATAGTGCTGAACAGACTCATCGTCTCGGTCAACGCCTCGGCGCGCTGCTCAGGCCGGGGGATGTGATCTGCTTGTCTGGCGAGCTGGCGGCGGGAAAGACCGTGTTCTCGTCGGGGATCGGTGACGGCTGGGGCGCGGCCGAGCCAGTGGTCAGCCCGACGTATACGCTTGTGCATCAACACCGCCGCGAGGCCGACGACGCGATGCTCTATCACCTCGACTGCTACCGCCTGATCGGGCCGGATGACGCCGATTCGATTGAGTTTGACGATCTGATCGACAGCAGCGCCGTGCTGGTCATCGAATGGCCGGAACGGATCGAGGCACGGCTCCCGCGCGAACGGCTGTGGATCCATCTGCGCACCGTGGATGCCACTCATCGCGCGCTGAGTTTTGTCCCCAACGGGATGCGCTATTTCGGGCTGGTCGAGCAGTTTCGCACGCGGGTGTTAGGGGATTAGCCGTGCTGCTTGCGCTTGATACCGCGACCCGCCAGCTCGGCTTGGCGCTCCATGACGGAGCAGCGTTGATCCTCGAACAAACGTGGCCGTCGGATAATCAGCACAACGTTCAGCTTGCGAGCGCCGTGGCCGCTGCGCTGGAGCGCTGCAAGATCACGCCGTCCAGTTTGACCGCGTTTGCAGTGGCGATCGGCCCCGGATCGTTCACCGGCTTGCGTATCGGCGTGGCTGCCGCGAAGGGGATGGCGATGGCGAACCATGCGCCGTTGATCGGCGTGAACTCCCTCGACATTGCGGCGGCAGGTGTGCCGGGCGGTGGATCGAACGCGCTGGTAGCCTGTGTCGCGGCGGGGCGCGGGCGGGTGGTCGTGCGCAGTTACTCGTGGCGCAAGGGCGAGTGGCGCCCGCGCAGTGATATGCGGTTGACCGACTGGATCGGGCTGGCATCGAGCATCGACGGCAGCGCCATCATCACCGGTGACATCGACGCCGCCGGCCTTGAAACGCTCGCTGATGCGCAGCGGCAGGGCATTCCGATTACGATTGCGCCGGCGGGCTACCGTCTGCGGCGGGCGGGGATACTCGCCGAGCTGGCGTGGGCGCAGCTGCGCGCGCAGTCTTCTGCGGGGTTCGACCCGGCGCAGGTTGTCCCGGTATACGTGAAAAGCGGTGCCCTGTGACCCTCTACTTGCGACCCATGCACCCCGACGACATCGCGCAGGTCATCGCGATTGAGAAGCGCTCGTTTTCGACGCCGTGGTCGCCGCGCACGTATGCGTACGAGATCAACGAATCTGAGAACAGCCACATGGTCGTGCTGTCAAGCATCAGGGTTGACCGGCCGCGCGTGACGACCGGTATGCTGCGCCTGCTGCGCGCGCTCGGCTATCCGAGCGACCTGCGCACGTCGATCCTCGCCTACGGCGGCTTGTGGCGCTTGGCCGAAGAAGCGCACATCAGCACGATTGCTACCCACCCGGAACAGCGCCGCCGGCATTACGGCGAGGCCGTGCTGGTGGCGATGATGATGCGTGCCGTGATCCTCGATGCGGCGTATATGGCGCTGGAAGTGCGTGTCTCGAACCTCGGCGCGCAGGCACTCTACCGCAAGCACGGTTTCGAGGTCTATGGCACCAAGTTCCGCTACTACCTTGACGACCTCGAAGACGCGTATGACATGCGTGTCAACTTGACCGACGCGCATCGCCAGCACATTCAGGCCGCGTTCAAATCGCTGACGCAGGATATGACGATCCTCGACACGTATACGCAGGCGACACTTCGCGGGTGATTACACCCCATTTACGATCGCCAGCAGTTCGACCAGCGAGTCGATCAGATAATCCGGCCGCGCCGCTTCAAGGTCGGCGCGCGGCTCAAACCCGGTGGTGACGGCGGCGACACGCAGCTGGTGGGCGCGCGCGCACTCGATGTCGGCTGCGGTGTCCCCGACGATCACCACGTCGTGCGGGGCGAATCGGCGGCCCGTAAGGCGCTGCGCACGGTCGAGCGCCAGCGGCGGCAGGTCGTTGCGGCTGATCGCCTCGTGACCGTACGCCCCGACCGGAAACCACGCCGGGTCAAGGCCGACCGCCTCCAGCTTGAGCAGCGCGGTGGTCTGCACGTTGCCGGTCAGGATGCCGAGCGTATGTGCGCCGTGATCGCGCAGCGCCGCGACAGTCTCCAGCGCGCCGGGCAGTGCCCATGGCGGAAATTCGCGCAGTAGATCGGCCATCCAGCGCCGTTTGACCTGCATGTATTCCGGCAGCTTCGAGGCAATCATCTCCTCGGTGATCCCCACCGGGGTCAGCAGCTCGATCAGACTGAACCAGTCGGTCTTGCCGCCGAACCTGTGCCCGTTGAGGTCGATGTCGAGGCCGAATGTCTCGTAGATCGTATGGTGCGTTGCCCGGCTTCCGAGACCCTTGCTGCGGATCAGCGTGCCGTCAATGTCAAACAGGATCAGCATCGCGCAGCGCGGCCTCCGACACAAACCGAATGCGGTCGAGATAACCCGGATCGTCCAGCGGATCGTATCCGGGGCGCAGGTGCGCGTTGACGAAGTGCGCGATGATCTGCGGCTTGGCGGTGGCGAGGCCGCGATCCAATTCCCACTGCGCTTCTTCGAGCAGCAAAGCGGCCTGCGCGCAGTCGGTGAGGATGTCGGCCAGCCGGCGCGCGTGCGCCTGCTGTGCGGTCCGCGACAGGGCGGTGATGCGCGCCAGCAGATCAGCCCCGCGTTCCACCGCCGACGCGACAACAGCGCGCTCCTGCGCCAGCGCCGGGGCAGTCACGCTGTCGAGGCGTTCGCCCATCCAGCGCAGAAACGGCTTGTGCAGGCCGTAACGCTGCATGTCGCGCTGCACCTGCAAACACAACACGTTATGCGTGCCTTCCCAACTTTCAAGCACGACCATATCACGATAGAGGCGCGGCAGCACACTGAACGACTCGATGGCGCCGTTTCCGCCCAGCACCTCGATTGCACGGTGGACGACGTGTGACCCGCGCACGCTGGTGGCGTACTTGTTGAGGTTGACGAGCACGCGGTAGACCGCCTGTTGATCTTCACTGGCGCGGCCGGTCTCCATAAGGTCGAGCAGGGCCGCGAGGGCAAATCCGCTGGCGGTGGCGGCCGTGTATTCGCTCACGCAGTCAGCGACGGCTTCCTGCACCAGCGGGTACGCGCCGATGACCTGCCCGAAGGCGGTGCGATGCGCGGCGTAGCTGGCGGCCTCGATCGCGGCGCGGCGCATGACACCGGCGCAGCTCACGGCGTTGAGCAGGCGGGACGTGTTCAGCACCAGCTCGACCGTCGTCTTGAAGCCCTGATCCAGTGGGCCGAGTGGATAAGCGACCGCCCCGTCGAAATCGAGTTCGACGCTGGCGAGCGTGCGCGTGCCGAGCTTGTCCTTCAGCCGGCGGATAAAGAAGCCGTTGGTGGAGCCATCGTCCAGCAGGCGCGGCACGACGAACACGGCCAGCCCTCGTGTGCCGGAAGATGCGCCCTCTGGACGACCCATGACGAGGAATTGATCGGCGTTGACGTTCGAGCAGAACCACTTCTCGCCGGTCAGGCGGAACGTGCCGTCGCCCTGATCGGCCGCGCGCAAGGCGTTGGCGCCAACGTCGCTGCCGCCCTGAATCTCGGTCAAGAACTGCGCGCCATGCTGCATCGTGTCGAAATTCGAGCCGACCAGCGGGGCGAGGAAACGCGCCTTGAGCGACTCGCTGCCGACGGTTTGCAGCGCACGGATCAGGCCGGCGGTGCAGGCGATTGAGCAGCAGTGGCCGCCCTCGCCATTATGCGAAAGCAGGTAGAACAGCGCCATCTGTTCGACGATATGACCCGGCTCGGCTTGCAGCGCGAGCATGTCCGACGCCCAGATCAGCGCGCCGGCACGCTCGTGATTGGGATGGAACGCGACCTGTTCGGTGCGCCGGCCGATGCCATCGTAGCGGTCGAGGCGCGGATGATTGCCGATGAGGTCTTCTTCACGCGCCCATTGATCCAGCGCGGTGGCGACCTGCCCGCCGAAGCGTGTCAGGTTGGCTTCGGTTCGCACATAAGCCGCGTCCCCTAAAATGCGGCGCAGGACGGACTGTAAGTTGGCGTCCGCCGTGAAGAAATTAACGGGCTTGCTGGCTTCCCATACGGCGAGGTTGGCACGGCCCTGTGCTGCGGCGTCGGTGGTCATCGGTCACTCCTCTATCTGGTGCATTCTCCAAACGTTGAACGAGGCGGGTATCGTATACGTCATGGGCGAGGCGGATGGCCGCTTGGACACGCATCAGACAGCCTCACCGGCGCATTCGGCGGGCCGCGCCGCGCAGCATCCGGCGCAGCACACGCGGCGGCGCGGGGGGCTGGCCCACCTTTGCGATCAGATCCACCGGAATCGGATCGGGGAGGACGGGAAGGCGCGTGTCCGTGGCGCTGACCGGATATCCTAGCAGCGCCATCAACCCGCCGGCCTGCCGCAGGACGCGCTGCTGCTGGCGGTACGTAAGGCCGGCGCCCCCATAGCGCGAGCCACCCTGCTGCGTGAAGCTGGCGGCCTGTGCTGACTCCAACGGCGCGTCGGCTTGCACGCCAGCGATCAGAGCCGGCGTCGGTTCGATGCCCAGTCCGTGACACAGCACTTCGAGTTGGCCGGGGAGATCGGCGAGCAGACGCTCATAGAAAAGGATGGTGATGTCGAACGCCGCCGCCGCCATCACATGGCCGGCAACGTGCCGGCGCCATGCCGAGATCTGCTTGTCAAGCCGGGCGTCCAAGTAAGATTCCGGCGTAGCGTATTCGGTCGGGTAAAACCGCTGCATGTACGGCGTGAACGCGAAGCGCGCCATCGACTGGATCACGTCGCGCGGATCGCGGATGAGATAGATGATCTTGTCGAACTTCGGGAACAGAGTACGGCTGAGGGGCGTCACCTGCGAATGCGTCCACACATGCGTCGTGTGCGCCAAGTACGCGTCGATGTCGTCAATCGGCCAGCGGTAGATCGAACTGATGCGATACCACACCCGCGTGTCGGTGATGTCGATTGTGTCGATCGCCGCTTGTTCGGGGTAGTTCAGCGGCCACTCGCGCGCAATCGGGTAGATCGGATCGGTCGCAATGTATGTCGAGAGGTCTACGCCGGATCGCCGCAGAATGCTCTGGATGATGCGGTACAACGCGTAGTTGCCGCTTTTGGCGACTCCTGACTGCAAGATTTTCACGACGGATTCTGCCTCAGGTTCAATACGGCGCGGTACGACTCGTAACACGCCTCAACGTCATTCTGATGACGCTTGAACAACTCGCGGGTCTCGGCGGGGTCGTCGCTCGGCCGGTTGATGTGATCGCTGATGAACGGGGTGCCGCCACGGCGCGCGCGGTCGGTAACGGTGGCGATCTCCGCCAGCATGTCCGGATCGACAGATCGCTTGTCAGGCCAGATGAATCCGAAGACCCGCGTCAGCGTGCTTTCCAAACTGTCTTCGAGTTCTTGATAATCCACGATCAGGCCGGGGTAGCGGGTGGCACAGCGGTGGATCGAGTCGCAGATGCGGCGCATATGCGGGAACACTTCGTCGGGCGAGATGCGCCGGTTCCACTGGGGATTGCGGGCCTTATACGCGAGGAACGACAGCAGCGAGGCGCGCGGGTCGCGGACTTGATACACCATGCGAATGGTCGTTGTCGCCTCAAGCTGGCGCAGCTTGCCAATGAAGCCGTCGACGTCATGTTGAAAGAAGTGCGGGTGGAGCTTTTCGAGGAAGAACGGTGGTAGGTTGCGGGTCGGGCTGGTCAGCGCCGACATGAGCGCAAAGCGAGGAAGCGGCTCCCACTTATTCGGCCGCACTTCAACGCGCACCGCGTTCTCGACGTTGCCACGCAGGTCTTGCGGATAGCGGCGGCCGCGCAGCTTCAGGTACGAGTACACGTCAGCTTCGGGCTTGAGCATCATCGCGGGATGGCAGCGCATAGCATCGAACAGCCACGTACTGCCTGAGCGCGGGCTGGCGAGCAGCAGGGCCAGCCGTTCTGGAAGCCGTTCGGCGCGCTCGCGGTGCTCGATCTCGCGGCGGAGCCGCCGCATGACTCGGACAATCATTCTTAGCTCCGATTCAGGTCAAACACGTCCGCGCTCTCCCACGACGGTTCGCCGGGGAAATGGGACGATCCCCTATGGGCGGGGGGGAGTCCGGCGATAAGCAGGGCGTGGCGCATCTGATGTCCTCTTTAGCGTTCTGCGTTGGAGCGTGAGCCGGCCCGAACGCCGCAAGTCGCATCCTGATTATACCGTCTCGCAAACGCCGTTTCGCGGGTCACAGTGAGGCCGCCTGACGTGTTCGCTCCGCGTGAACCGGCATGAGCCGGGCGGATAATCTCGCAGCGATAGACGGCCGCACCGCTGCCGCGGCCCGGCTTGTGCGTATGGCGGCGGCGAGCCGGTCACTCCCCGCCGTGTGCGATCACTCTACCCACGCGCCGGGGAAGTACATCTCATCATCGAACGTGAGCTGAGAGAAACCGTTGGTCAGCAGGTCGTAGATGAAGATGTTGTAACCCTCGATGAAGTTGCTCGCGTAGGCCATGTAGCGCGTGTCGGGGCTGAAGACCGGGTTGATCTCGTCGATATCGGGCGTGCGCGTGACCGGGATAATCGTAATCATGCCTTCGATGGTGCGCAGAACGATGTCGCCGTTGCCGGTCTCCGGATCCTCGGTGACATATGCCAACAACTTGCCATCGGGCGACCAGCGCGGCATCTTCTCGATTGTCGCGTCGCCGTCGGTCGTCCAATCTTCGCGAGCGCCGGTCAGCAGGTCGAACTTGACGAGATCGACGCCTTGCGATGTCGAGATGCCGTCTGACCGCACGGCGACGACCGTCGTCCCGCCGGGAGAGATGGTCGGCATGTCGTAGTTGAAGCCGTCAGCCGGCGTGATGCGCAGGATTTTGTCTCCCGCGCGCTGCGAGTCAAAGACGAAGATCCCGCGGTTCTTTTGCGCGTCCACCGCGCTGAACACGAGCAGCCGGCCATCCGGCGTGAACTGCGGCCAAGCGGTCTCGGTGAACACGGTGCCCGTCCCCGCCCACTCGTCCCCCAGCAGCGTGCTGAACGTGGTGATCGGGTCGACGACCGACAGCTCGTTGGCGAAGATGTCCGGGAAGAAACGCCGGTAGACGATGCGGCTGGTCGAGACCGCGCTGACCTGATCGCCGCGATTCGAGCCGGAGACCTGCTGAATCGTGCCGTCGTTGACCGAGATAAAGATGACCGGGAAATAGCCGTCGTTGGACGCGGCGCGGCCACCCCACCCGATGATCTGGCCGGGGAGACCTTCCGGTCGCGGCACGGAGGTCTGCGTCAGCGTCGGGGTGATGGTCGGGGTCGCCGTGTTCTCCGGCGGCAGGGTCGGGCGCGGCGTGAACGTTTGGGTCGGAACTGCCTCGTAGGTCGCCGTGACGTCGATGATCGCCTGCACCTCGGCGGTTGCCGTAGCGGCGTCCAGCAGCGCGACGGCTTGAACCGTTTGTGTCCGCTGGACCCAAACAGCCGTGTCCGTCGCGAACGCGCTACTGTTTTCATTGTTGTTGATCTGGATATAGACAAAAATCGTGACGATGGTGACGGCCATCAAGAGGATCAGCGCCACGATCAGCCGGCGCATGCACCCGCCGCCGCGCTTCGGCGTGGTCGGGTCTTCGCCGAGTGACCGGCTGATCGCAAGCTGTCCTTCCAGTTTCGCCAGCGCTTCCTGAGCCTGTGCGTTGAACGGCTCAAGATTGACGACGTTCATCAGCGCCACGCGCCGCTCGTCAATGTCGGTCGTGATGCGGGCCAGCAGCGTCCAAGCGCGCGCGTTGCTTTCGTCCTGCTGCAAGACCTTCAGGATCAGCTCGCGTGCTTCCGCGCGTTTGTTCGCCTTAGCAAGGTCGACCGCTTGTTTGAGCAGGACGTCGTGGGATGGTGGCATAAGGTGTCCTCAACGTGAATTGCGATTAGTTCGGATCAAGGCTGCGCGGCCGGAACACCGCGGATTGGTCGATGCGGAAGCTCGACGTGATGCGCCGCATCTCGGCGCCGGTGTCACGCATGACGTAAGTTTGGAAGCTGGCGTCCTCGCGGTTGGAGATGAACACGATCCACCGTCCGTCGGCGCTGTATGACGGTGACTGATCTTCCGCGCCGCCATCGTCAATCGTGACCAACTGCTCGTTGGCTCCAGCGGCGTCCATCGTATAGATGTCGCCGTCACCTCGGCGGTCGCTGGCGAACACCACGGTCGACCCATCCGGCGACCATGCGGGCGAATAGCTGCTGCTTGCCGCGTCGGTGGCCTGCATCGCGCTTCCGACCGGTTCGCCGGCTGCGGTCACGCTGAGGAAGAACAGCTCGGTCGTGCCGTCACCGGCGAACTCGGCCGAGTACACGATCTTATCGCCCAACGGTGACCACGCGGGATCGAACTCGGCGAAGTCGGTGTTGGTGATACGCTGAATCCCGGCGCCATCCACGCCAACGACCCACAGGTCAGGCGCCGAGCCTGTCCCGCTGCTGCTGAAGATGATGTACTGGCCGTCGGGCGAGAACGTCGGGCTGGAGGTGTCGAGCGCGCCGGTCTGCGTGATCGGGCGTGCGGCGTTGGGATCGGCAAGGTCGCCGACGAAGATCTCGGAGCTGGTCGAACTGCCGTCTTCGCCGAGAACATCGCGGACGAACGCGAAATTCTGCCCGTCAGGCGCAAACGTGAAGTCACGCATGCGCTCGGCGATCAATCCGTCGTCGCTGCCGTCCGCGCGCACCGCATACAGCGCCGGCTCGGCGACCGCAGGATCCTGACTGGTGTAGAAGATGTCGAACGTGCCCAGTTCAAGCGGCGGCGTGACCTGCGGCGTCGGCGTCGTCGTGGGCGTGACGGTGGGCGTGATGGTGGCGGGAAGCGTCGGCGCCGACCGTGTGATCAGGTCAATTGGGATCGGCGTGGTCGACGGCAGCGGAAGCGGCGTCTCGGACGGCAGAACGGTGGCGTTGATCTGCGCGGATACGCGCCGGGTGGCGGTGGGGGTTGGCACGCTGGGGTTCAGCGCGCCGCTGCCGAACAGGATGATGCCGACACCGGCCAGCAGCAGGGCGAGCGCGGCGATCACGAAGATCAGGCCGGTCATGCCGCTGCGCCGCCGGGGGAGGCCCGACGTCAGGTTCGCCGGCCGGCCCCCGCCGATGTCACTGGGGCGCAGCGTCGATTCATCACCCAAGCGTGACAGCGCCTCGCGTGCGCGCTGGTTGCGCGGGTTGATTTCAAGTACGCGGCGCAGATAGTCGCGGCGTTCGTTGGCGTTGATCGCAACGGTCGCCAGCCAGATCCACGCCAATTCGTTGCGGTCATCTTGGCCGACGACTTCTTCCAACAAGCGGCGCGCGGTCGCGCGGTCGCCCGACTTCGCGGCTTCGACGCCTTGGTTCAACTTGCGCTGGATGTCCGAATTTCCTGCCACGCAAAGCTCCTTCGCGTAAGTCGAGCTTTCCTAATAATACCCTACAGGATACCAATAATCCCCAATACTATCGCAAGGAAAGGCGCGACCAGCAGTATCGAGTCGACGCGGTCGAGCACCCCGCCGTGTCCGGGGATAACGTCGAAGTGCGGTAGATGCGAGTCCTTGGCGCCGAAGCGGCGTTTCAGGCCGCTTTCGAGCAGGTCGCCAATGACCGCCACCGGCGGGCCGAGCAGCGGGATAATCAGCGACGGCAGAGTCAAGCCGCCGGCCATCGCCAACACAGCCGCCGCCAGCACGCCGCCCCCGATCAAACCGATCACCATACCTTCAACCGTCTTCTTGGGCGAGATGCGCGGCGCGAGCGGAGTCTTGCCGAACATCCGGCCCCCAAAATACGCGAACGTGTCGCTGCCGGCGGTGATCATCAAGGCCAACAGCACACCGAACACGCCGAGTTCACGGCGCAGCAGCACCGTGACGCCGAGCGGAACGGCCACGTACATCAAGCCGATCAGAGTCATCAGCGCCGCGCCGGAAGCCCGCTGCGAGGCCCGCGCGGCGGCCAGTGCGCCAACGGCCGCGGCAGCCAGTGCCCCGACGATCACCGCGACGTCCCCAAGTTGGAACCCGATGACGATCACGGCTGTCGCCGGCGCGCCGACCCATGCCACGCCTTGAATCGGACGGCCGTGCGCCAGCGCATAGAACTCCACCACGCCGACCACTGCGCCCACGGTCACGAAGATCGCCCACGGCCACTCGCCCCACGCGAGGCAGAGGAGCGCGACGGCCAACCAAATCAAGCCGAAGACAAAGCGCTGGCCCATGTTGGACAACGCCGGACGGCCTGCCGTCGTCGTGGCGGAAGTCGTTGATCTGGGTCGCTGCATATAACGCACTGCCCTTCGCGGGCGGCTGAAGACCTCCTCGAATTATAGCACCGAGATAAATCGGTGCGTCAATCACACGACAACGCCGCAAGCCGGCGGTGCGGTACACTGTAGCGCGCGAGGGAATTACGGGACGAAGGAGGCTCCGTCATGGAGTATCGTCAGCTTGGCAGCCTATCGGTATCGGTCGTCGGCATCGGATGCAATAATTTCGGCGGGCGCATCGACGAACCGGCCGCGCACGCCGTCGTGCATGCGGCGCTTGACGCCGGCATCAATTTCTTCGATACGGCGGACATCTACGGCGGCACGAAAAGCGAGGAGTACCTCGGACGGGCGCTCGGCACGCGCCGGCATGATGTGCTGATCGCCACCAAGTTCGGGCATCGCATCGACGACCAGCGCCACGGCGCGCATCCCGACTACATCCGGCAGGCGGTCGACGCCAGCCTGCGCCGCCTCGGCGCCGAGGTTATCGACCTGTACCAGATCCACACGCCCGACGTGACCGTGCCGATCGCCGATACGCTGGGCGCGCTCGACGATCTGGTGAAGGCCGGCAAGGTGCGCGAGATCGGCTGTTCGAACTTCACCGTCGAGATGCTGCGCGAGGCCGAAGCCGCGGTGAAGCCGGGCGAGGCGGGTTTCGCCAGCGTACAGAACCACTACAGCCTGATCCATTTCGAGCCTGAGCTGCCCGTGATTGACGAGTGCGCCCGCGCGAATATCAAGTTTCTGCCGTATTTCCCGCTTGCCAACGGCCTGCTGACCGGCAAGTACCGGCGCGGCGAACCGGTCACCAGCGGCCGGCTGGCGAACTCACCGCGCAAGGATCAACTGCTCGTCGCAGAGAACTTCGACAAGGTTGAACAGCTCACCGCGTACGCTGAGCAGCGGGGGCATACGATTCTCGAATTGGCGTTCGGGTGGCTGTTGTGGCATCAGGTCATCCCATCGGTCATCGCCGGGGCGACCAAGCCCGAACAGGTACATGCCAACGCCGCCGCGTCGACGTGGGCGCTGACCGACGACGAAGTGATCGAGATCAACGCGATCATGGCATAGCGACCGTACCTGTGTCGTTACCGGCGTGAACCGCTGGGAAGCCTTGCGTGGGCGCCGGGGGCATGTTAAACAGGTAGGGATGGAGACGATGCCGACTATGCTGTGTTGTTGTACCGCCAAAATGCGTTTTGGGAGTGTGCGCTGGGGCTGAGCAGAACCCGCTGGCGGAACGCGTTTTCGCCTACGACGACATCGAGCCAGCCGAACCGTTGGCTCGTTTCTTTTCTACCGGGGTAATCCACCGAATTCATACCGGGTGATATGGGAGGAATACAAGGCATGAGCGATATTCAAACCCGTGGTTACGTCAATCCGGATGTGCTGGTCTCGACCGAGTGGCTCGCTGAGCACCTCACCGATCCCAGCATCCGGATCGTTGAATCGAACGAAGACCCGCTGCTGTATCCGTCCGGTCATGTGCCGGGCGCGGTGCAGATCGACTGGACGCACGACCTGAACGACCCCATCGTGCGCGATTATCTCGACAAAGCCGGCTTCGAGGCGCTGATGTCCCGCAGTGGTATCAGCAACGACACCACGGTGGTGTTCTACGGCGACAAGAACAACTGGTGGGCGTGCTACTCCTTTTGGGTCTTCCAGCTTTTCGGGCATAGCAACGCAAAGGTGGTCGATGGCGGGCGCGCCAAATGGGAGTTGGAGAAGCGTCCTCTGACCCGTGAAATGCCGGCGTATCCGGCGACGTCTTATACAGCCCCCGAACGCGACGACAGCGTGGTTCGTGCCTTCCGCGATGAGGTGTTGGCGCATGTGCGCGCAGGCAAGCCGCTGGTGGATGTCCGCAGCCCCGGCGAGTATTCTGGGGAGCTGCTGCACATGCCGAACTATCCGCAGGAAGGCGCGCTGCGCGGCGGACATATCCCCGGCGCGGCCAGTGTGCCGTGGGCGCGTGCCGCCAACCCGGAGGACGGTACCTTCAAGACGGCCGACGAACTCCGCGCGATCTACGAGGGCGAGAAACATCTCAAGGCAGACGACGATATTGTGACCTACTGCCGTATTGGCGAGCGCAGCAGCCATACATGGTTCGTGCTCAAATACCTGCTCGGCTACAAGCATGTGCGCAACTATGACGGCTCGTGGACGGAGTGGGGCAATTCGGTCGGCGTGCCGATCGAGAAGTAGCGGCGCTTGAACGCAGGCCCGGCGCTGTCCAACGCAGGCCGGGCCTGTGCCGGCATCTGGTACAATCGGGCGTAACACACACATTGACCTGAAGAGTCTCATGAGCAGCTATCCCCCGAAACTTACCGAGTTGATCGAGGATTTTCAGTCGATCACTGACCGGACGGAACGCGCCGAAGCCTTGATCGAGATCGCCGACCGGTTTCCGGGCGTGCGTGTCCCGGGGCACATCGCGCAGAAGCCCTACCCGGAGGAAAATCACGTCACGTTCTGCGAAAGCGACGCCTACGTGTGGGCTATCGACAACCCGGACGGTACGGTCAAGTTCTATTTCGATGTGCTCAATCCGCAAGGACTGTCCGCGATGGCGATGTCGGTCGTGCTGGACGAAGCCTATTCCAATCAACCGCTTGACTATGCTGCGGCGCTCGATACCGAGCTGGTGTTCAAGCTGTTCGGGCGTGAGATTTCGATGGGCAAGGGGCAGGGGTTGATGGGTATCGTCGCCATGGTGCGCGATGCAGCGCAAAAGCGCCTGCGCAAGCCGGAGTGACCGGCACGCTGTCACCGGGAAGCCGTTGGGCTATAATCACGTCAATTGACCTACCGGGACTCTCTGGCAAGGCGCGAAGACAGGACAATCCCTCATGACCCTCCATCTCTGGCATAACTTGGCATCGGGGCCGTCCGCGCCCGACGTGATCTACGCGGTGGTCGAAGTACCGAAGGGCAGCCGCAACAAGTACGAATACAGCAAGAAGGCCGGCGTCATCAAACTTGACCGCGTGCTGTACAGCCCGCTGCACTATCCGGGCGATTATGGCTTCATCCCGCAGACGTTTTGGGGCGATGGCGACCCGCTCGACATCCTTGTGATGATGAACGAGCCGACCTTTCCGGGCTGTGTGATCGAAGCGCGGCCGGTCGGCATGTTCAAGATGATCGACAAGGGCGAGCAGGACTATAAGGTGCTGGCTGTCCCGGCGACCGATCCCAACTTCGACGAATACCGCGACCTTGACGACCTGCCGAAGCACTTCCCGAAAGAAGTCGCGCACTTTTTTACCGTGTACAAACAGCTTCAGGACACGGAAGTGACCAATGAGGGCTGGGTTGGCGCGGCGGAGGCCAAGCAGGCTGTGCTGGAGGGCATTCGCCACTACCGCGAGACGTTCCCGCCGGTGGGTCAGGGCGTTTGACGCAGGGACGCTGCGCCGTCGTTATCTCACCGCAGTAACACGAAAGCCCCGTCGGATCAGCGGGGCTTTCGCGTGTGTCGTGCTGGGTATCGGCGGCGGCTACTGCTGCACGCCCGGCAGCGAATACAGATAGCCGATCACCGCCAGAAGCTGCTCGTCGGTGAGCAGCGGATACCCGCCGCGGTACGGGTGCACGAAGCCGTCGGTTATCGGGTTCGCCGGCGGGCGGGCTGAGGTGAACATCTCGAACAGGGCGACCCCGTTGGCGTCTTGCAGCAGTTGGCTCCCGGTGAGGGCCGGGCCGATGCCGGGGACGCCTTCCCCTTGCAGCCCGTGACAGCCCGCGCAAGCGAAGTTGTAGTCGAACTGTGCGCTGGTGGTGTACGCATCCTCGCCGTCGCTGGCCGTCTCGTCACGCGGGGCGGTGAGGCCGGTCAGCGGGATCGGCACGAATTCGACGGCTTCGACCGGCTCCGTGACCTCCGGCGTGTCCGGCGCCGCAGTGTCGTCGGAGGCGCCGGCTGTTGATGTGTCGGTTGTATCCGATGTCGTACCGGACGGGGCATCTTCAACGACCGGCGTATCGGGGTTCAGGCTGCGAAGATACACGATTACCGCGGCGAGGTCTTCATCGGTCAGCGCCGGATTGCCCCCGCGCGCCGGCATCGTCACGCCGGTGGTATTGGCGGGGTCGGTCATTGGGCGGCCGACCTTGATGAACTCCAGCAGCTCGGTGTTGGAATGCGTGTTCACGAACGTGTTGCCGATAAAGCTCGGCCCCAAGCCGTTGACGCCGCTGCCGTCAAAGCCGTGACACGCCGTGCAGGCCGACGAGAAAATGCGCTGACCGTCGCTCAGCCGTGATGCGTCGAACATGCCGTCCTGCCCGGACGCCGGCGCATCGGTCGGGGCCGGGGTTGGGGTCGGTGCGGGCGGCGGGGTCGGGGTCGTGGGGATGGGCGTCGCTTCGGCCGTGTGCTGCGCGACGACCGTCGGACTCGGCGCAGGGGCTTGGGCCGGCGGCGTGATGTGCGGCGCCGCAACGACCGCCAGCAGAATGACGAGGTTGACGATCAGGACGAGCGCGACAAAGTTACCTAAACCTGCATCGTGTGAAGGGCCGCTGTGGTTGTGATCGGACATTGGGCTTCCTTGCCAAGTAGGGATAACACAATACGTCGCATGCCATCTCGGCGATGCACATCAAAGGCCATTATCTTTGCCGATTGAACCGACAATCTCAATAACCTTTTTTGCAAATTCTGATGATAACCGGATTCCGGCGCTTTTGATTCGCTCGCAGCTGCGCCGCCGTCGTCGCCCCAGCGTGCCCTGATTCTTGATAACGGGTGACGGTTGACCTATCCGTCCAGTGATTTTTGACAGCCCCGGACTGCGCCGTGACCGGTACACTGTTGCAGATTCAAATTCGCCGCTATCGGCGAGTCACAAGACGTGGAGTATAATGCGCTCCGCTTTGTATCGCTGAGGAGAACTGTGGATGTCGAAGCTAGACCGTCGGAGTTTCATGAAGCTGATGGGCGCGGGCGCGGCCAGCATCGGCGCGGGCGCACTGGTCGGGCGTTCCAGCACGAGCTACGCCCAGACCGATCCGACACCGGCCGCAGCGCCGCTAACGCAAGAACAGCTAGACGCCGTGACCGAGATGGACAATCTGCATGCCGAGGGCGTACAGATCTTCCTCGACAATATCGGCAAGGATGAGTTGTATTGGAACCGCCAGCTTGATTACACGCTAGACGGCGACACGAAGGTGTTTGAGCTGACCTGCCAGATGGCCGATTGGTCGACGCGGGAAGGCACGACCTATCCGGCGATGACCTACAACGGCATCGTCCCCGGCCCGGAGATTCGCGTCACCGAGGGTGACAACGTCCGCGTGATCGTGCATAACGAGCTGGGCGAAAGCACCTCGATCCACTGGCACGGCGTGATCGTCCCCAACAGCATGGACGGCGTGCCGTTCCTCACTCAGTCCCCGATCAAGCCCGGCGAGACGTTCACGTATGAGTTCATCGCCAAGCCGGCCGGCTCGCACATGTATCACTCACATCACAACGCGGCCGAACAGGTCACCCGTGGCCTGCTGGGCGCGTTCATCATCGAGCCGAAGGACAAATCACGCGAGCCGCAGGTGGACGCCGAATACACGCTGATCCTTAACGACTCGTCGCTGGGTTTCACGCTGAACGGCAAGGAGTTCCCGTACACCCAACCGATTCTGGCGCGCAAGGGCGACAAGATCCGCGTGCGTTATATGAACGAAGGTCTGATGATCCACCCGATGCACCTGCACGGCATGCCGCAGTTGGTCATCGCGAAAGACGGCTATTACCTGCCGGTGCCATATATGGTCGACACGCTCAACGTTGCCCCCGGCGAACGGTATGACGTCATCGTTGACTGCACCGAACCGGGCCTGTGGGCGTTCCACTGCCACATCCTGACCCACGCGGAATCGCGCCACGGTATGTTCGGCATGGTGACTGTGCTGGGCGTCGAGGACGTCTAGCAAAACGACGGAAAGTGTCCAGTGATGAGTGATGAGAAAGCGTCAAACTCTTTCACTCGTACGGCACGCGCCACTCATGGTCGTATCCGGTAAATTTCGACCACTTGCATGACGCACCGCGTTTCCTTAAGCGGACACTAACGATGCCGCAGGCGTAATCCCTGCGGCATTTGATTCGTGACCATCCAGACTCGAATCGATTTCACGATTTCACTGTATAGTGTCCAATAACCATCTGACTGGTTAGATCTTGGAGACATTATGTTCGCTAAACGCTTCAGATTCGTGATACTGCTTGTTCTTACGATGGCAGCTGGCGCGGCCGCACAGGGAAACGCACAATCCCCGATCCTGACGCTTGACGGCGACCTGTACCGCATCGACGGCAGCGCGGTGATCGCGTTGACGAATTCGGGCTACGTTACCGATGCCGTGCTGTCGCCGGACGGGCGGCTCGTCGCGTATGGTGACATCCCGCAGGTCGTGCGTGACGTGTATGATCGCGGCGGCGGCATGAGCGGCCCGCAGCCCAACGATATTCATGTTCTGGATCTCGAAGCCGGGCAGGTTCGCGTGCTCACGTCCCAACCCGATCCGGCCTATTACGCCAGCGAGAGTCAGCCGGATAACGTGTTTGCGCGGTCGGCTCCAGCATGGTCGCCGGACGGCACGGCGTTGGCATGGACGAGCTATGCGTTCGACACCGGGCTTGTCACCCTCGGAATGTATCACTTCTTCTCTGGCGAACTGCGCGACCTACCGCTCGATCTGCCGGAGTTGTACGGCATTCCCGGCCCGTTGCCCGTGATGTGGCTCGATTCCGGCCTCGTCGTCCGCGCTTACGTGGTCGATCAATCGACCGGCCTCGACCGGCTTCAGATTCGCGTGTATTCGCCGGATGATGGCAGTCTCGTGTCGCTGACGGACGTTGACCCTGTGAGCGATACGCCGCCGTTTCTCGACCTATTCGTACTGGCCGCGGGACGTGACTACTACGCGCAGTACGATGCGGAAGGCGAGGCATGGGTGCTGACCGACATCCTCAGTGGTGAACGGTTTACGACGGTGTTCGCACCCGTGCTGGTTAGCCGCGCACAGCCGGAGACGTCGGTACGCTTTACACTGGGTGGATTGGTTCCATACGAGACTCAGCTCGCCGGCCAACCGGCCACGCACTTCCAAGCGGCAATCTATGACGCGAACGGCGGAATCGTCGTTCCGGCTTACGACATCTCGTTCCCCTATACCGGGATGTCGGGCGTGGTATCTGTGTCGCCGGACGGGCGGGCTGCGGCTTACCGCGTCTATAACCCGGACACACGTGTCTACGACTCGTCGCAGGTGTTTATGACTGATCGTGACCCGGTCGCCGTTCTCGATGGCGTATTTGTCGACGGTATGACGTGGGGTGCGCAAACGTGGTGGTATCCGGCCGATCTTGCGCTTGAACCCTACGAGGATATGGCGATGTTCGACTGTCCCGGAGCGCTCGCGCCGCGCTTAGTGATCGGCGGACGGGCAGTGGTGCTGCCGGGCGCGCCGAATCGTATCCGTTCGACGCCGTCAACTGGCGGAACTTTCGTAACGCAAATTCCGTCCGGCGAGACGTTCGACGTATTGGGCGGGCCGGAGTGCGCGGACGGCATCGTGTGGTGGCAGGTGAGCTACGGCAGCGCGACGGGCTGGACAGCTGAAGGGGTCGATGCCTATTTTGTCGAGCCACTGCGATAACACAGACAACAATACACCCGCCCCGACGACACGTCGGGGCGGGTGTGATTTTCGATCCGTGATCGGAGGGAAGATTACGGCACGCGGACAAGCACCAGCTCGACGTCCGTGCCCGCGCCGCGGGTGAGCACGGGCGCGATGGTGTCACTGGTGAACCACAACACGCCGTCCACCGTAATCTGCGCACGCACCGAGTACAGCGCGCCCTCGTCGATCTGCGCCGGATCGTACGGCAGTTCGAATGTGAACGGGACGTTGGCGCCGCCGCTGACGAGGGTCTGCGAGGTCAGCACGTCCGCCGGAGCATCCGCGCGGGAGATGTCCTCCAGCTTCACGGTGACTTCGGCGTTGGCGGGCAGGGCGATCCGCTCGCGGTACGTCACGGTCGCGGTCACGACGGGCTTGGCCGCCTCGAAGACGAGTTCCTGCCCCTCGCCGTACACGATCACAAACTGGTTGCCTTCGATGCGGTAGGCGGTGGCCGCTGCCAGCGCGCTCATCAACGTGCTCTCCTGCGTCATGATCGACTCTTCACAGGCCATCAGCGTCAACACGCTGGAGCCAAAGGTGAGGCTTTCGCCGTCGACCGTGTACGGGAGGTTGAAGGTGTTGCAGCCCGCCGAACCGAACGCTGTGCCATCCGCGCCGAAGGTGAGCGTGGCGGGCGCGCCGTCCAGCGCGGCCTCTCCGCCGAGTGATGTCAGCGTCCATTCACCGCTGGTCAGGCTTAGGGCGGGCGCGAACACCAGTTCAGTGCCGTTGGCGGCGACGAGCGTCAGGCGGCCGTTGGCAATCGTGTAAGCCGCGCCGCCCTCCAACGCCGACAGGTAAGCCGTTTCCTGCTGCATGATCGCTTCCGGACACGCCATCCGCGTGGTGACGAGGGGGCCGAACGTGAGCGTCTCGCCGTCGATCGTATAGCTGCCGGAATAGCTGTTGCACCCGGCGCTGCCAGCCACGCCACCCTTGCCGTCAAGGCCCAGCGTGATCGCCGTGCCGCTGACCACCGGCTCACCGTTGATCGAAACAAGCGTCCATCCGGTGTTTTCCAGCGTCAAGGCAGGCGCAAACACGAGCTGTTGTCCTTCTCCGTAGGCGACCACAAGCTGTCCATTGACCTGTTCTACGCTGACAGCCGATTGCAGCGCGGCGAGATAGGCGCTTTCCTGCTGCATGATTGATTCTTCGCAGGCCATCAATGTGCTGACCAATTCACCGACCGTCAGCGTGCTGCCGGTGAGCGTGTATTCGCCGCCGTACGTGTTACAGCCGGCCGATCCGCCCACGTGACCATCCGCGCCGAACAGCAGTGTCACGCTGCTGCCGGTGTGGACGGGCTGACCGCTGATGGATACGAGCGTCCAGTGCGTGTTGGAAAGGTCGAGCGCCTCTTGCGCCGACGCCAGCGGCACGACTGCGAGCAGCAGCGCGACGACAAGAGTGAGCAGGGTTCCGAGGTGTTTCATGTGATCCTCCAAGGTTAATTTGAGATGCGAACACTGATTGGACGATGTGTCCGTTTGGATTGTTCCGAATTTCACGAACATTTAAGGAATCGTCTTTGACAAGGGGTGAAATGCAAACCACCCCCAGAGTAAGCGGCTTTCCGGGGGTGGTTTAGAGGACTGCGGCCGCCTGTCGGCTTATGCCACGGCGTGGATCGCCAGCACGTGCTGACCTGCCTCGGCGAGCGTGTCGAGCAGGATATCAAGATCGGCCGGCGTGGTGCGGAAGTTGACGTGGCACGCGCGGATGACCACCTTACCGTCGATCATGGTCGTGGTGATGAACGCGCGCGCGCTGGCGTTCGTCCACTCCACCACCTGCCGCTGGAGCGCATCGAGCTGATCCTCTGGCACGCCGGCGGGGACATAGCGGAAGCACGTCACGCTCAGTGGGCCGGCCGTCACGACCTCGAAGTCGTCGCGCGCGTACAGCTTGCGGCGCAGGTCGTAGGCCGTGTTGATGTCGTTGGTGATCAGCTCGCGATAACCCTCCAGCCCGAAGTGCTGGATCGTCAGCCAGACCTTGAGCGCGCGGAAGCCACGGGTTTGCTGCACGCCGTACTCGCTGAACCACGGCTCGGCGCGGTCTTCCTGCAAATACGCCGGCACGAGGCTGAACGTCTCACGCATGGCCGTGCCGCTGCGAACGATCGCACAGCCGCACTCGACCGGGATGTACAGCCACTTGTGCGGGTCGACGGCGATGCTGTCGGCGCGTTCAATGCCGGTGTACAGCCCGTGGGTCTGGTCGGCCAAGATGCCGAAGCCGCCGTACGCGCCGTCGATGTGAAACCACAACCCTTCGGCCTCGCACAGGTCGGCGATCTCGTCCAGCAGGTCGATGGCGCCGGTGTTGGTTGTGCCGGCACTGGCCGCGACACACACCGGGCGCAGCCCCGCCGCGCGGTCGGCGGTGATCGCTTCACGCAGTGCGGTGATGTCCATGCGGTACTGGCTGTCAAGCGGGATGGCGCGCAGGTTGCGCGATCCGATCCCCAGCATGTGGACGGCCTTCTCGATGCACGAGTGACCGTGCTGTGACGTGTAAACGACCATCGGCGCCGGTTCGTTCATCATGCCGTTCTCGCGGACGCCGCCGCTGCTCATCACGTGACGCATGACGGCAAGGCAGGTCAGGTTCGCCATGCTGCCGCCGCTGACGAGCAGACCTTGCGCGTCCTGCGGGAAACCCAGCATGTCCTTGATCCACGTCAGCGCAGCGCGTTCGACGTAGGTCGCGGCTTGATCGCCGCCGGCCGCGCTCGGACTCATCGCCGAGGCGATCATGTCGCCGAGGATGCCGATATGCGACGGGGTGCTGTTGACCCACGCGAAAAAGCGCGGGCTGGGGTTGCCCATTGGATACGCCAGCACTTCGTCTTCAACGCGGTCGAGAAGGGTGAACGGATCGGCCCCATGTTCGGGAATCGGCTGGCGTTCGAGCCTGTGCCGGATATCGGTCGGGACTGGACGGCGCGTCGGGCCGTCGGGGAGGTTAGCGAGCTGCTCTGCGATCATGTCGATCGCACGATAACCCAGAGCGCGAAAACGCTCCGGATCGAGTCCGGCCATCGGGGTTTGCCTTTCTAGCCAACACGGCTAAACGTGGGACGCGCGATGAATCGTCACGTCCAGAACCCAACACCCTATGCAAATGTCATTCGTTTGGGGAGTCCGGCAGCACGTGTGCCCCCAGTTCACGTGCTGTGGTGAGGAAGGGATCCTCAGCCACCTGACTGTCCGTGTTGCCTTGGCGGGCAGCGTCTCCCACGAGTTCAACCTGTATTCTCAACCACAGGTCGTGGACATCGTTAAGGGCACGGGAGATGGCTTTTAGCTTCTGGTCTTGCCCGGCCAGTCGCCTATAGTATACGACATTATCGGTCGCAATGTACAGCAAATTGCCGTCCACTCGCGAAATCTTAAAGTGTTCGAGCACCGCAGGGCCGGTCGAGCTGTAGCGTTCGAGCGCCTTGAGCGTTTGGCCCCATTTCTGCGCGACGTCGGCAGGCGCGATGATCGGGGGCGTGCCGGGCGGCGTCGATTCGATGGCCGGGTCGGGCTGCGCAGGCGGTTGAGCAGGCGCAGGGCCAGATTTGGGGCGGCTCGCCGTAGGCTCGGCATAGGCGACCGGCTCTGGCTCGGCGGCCCGCAGCGATTCGATCAGCGCAAGTTCGAGCGGAAGCTGGGGCTGCCACCCGCCGCGGCTGTCGTTGACCGCTTCGTTGAATGCGCGCACGGCCCGTACCAGCCTTGAACGCGGGATCGCGCCGGCGTGCCGGGCGAACAGCTCGCGTTCCTGCGTCGACGCGTCGATCAAGTCCGCGCCGGCGGTCTGTGTGAGCAGCACCGAGCGCAGATGTTCGACCACAAGACGGGCATATTGGCGCGGGTCGCTGCCGTGGTCGATGGCGCTGTTGAGGACGTACAGCCCGCGTGTCAAGTCTTCGTTGGCGATAGCGTCGACCAGCTCGATGACCGCCTGCCGGTTGCCCGTGCCGAGGATTTGCTGCGCGAGGTCGAGCGTAATGGCGTCGTTGGGATCGCTCACCATCTGATCGAGCAGGCTGATCGAATCGCGGACGCTGCCGGTTCCCTGCCGCGCGACCAGTTCGAGCGCCGCCCGTTCGACGTTCAGCCCTTCCGCTGACGTGATCTGTTCGAGCCGGTCGGCGACCTGCTGAACGGACACGCGCCGGAATTCAAACTGCAAGCAGCGGCTCTTGATGGTCTGCGGCACCTTGTCGATCTCGGTGGTCGCCAGCACGAAGATGGCGTGACCGGGCGGCTCTTCCAGCGTCTTGAGCAGGGCGTCGAACGCGCTGCCGCTAAAGCGGTGGACTTCGTCGATGATGTAGACCTTGTAGCGCCCCTCCGCCGGTGAAAACTGGATCTTCTCGCGCAGGTCGCGCACATCGTCCACGCCGGTGTGCGTCGCGGCGTCGATCTCGATCAGGTCGAGGTAGCGGCCTTCGTTGACGGTGCGGCACGCTTCGCACTCGTCACACGGGCGCGCTTCGATGTCGGGGTGGGTGCAGTTGACGGCCTTCGCCAACAGACGGGCCATGGTGGTCTTGCCGGTGCCGCGCGGGCCGCTGAACAGATACGCATGCCGGATGCGCCCGGTCTTGAGCGAGCTGCGCAGCGTGTGTACGATGTGTTCCTGCCCGACGACGTCGGCGAACGTGGTCGGCCGCCATTTGAGATATAGGGCTTGTTCGGGCACAGCACACCTCCACCGGCTAAAGTAAGAAGTTGAAAGTAGCGAGTGATGGGTGATGAGAAAGCGCCAACTTTTTCACTCGGCTGGTGTCGCGATTCGGACAGTCTTACCCACCGACTTTCGATAACCTGCTCAAGCGAGAAATTGAAAGTGGTGAGTGAAGAGGGATGAGAAACAGCCAATATCGCCGCTTGTCAAACACTCCGAATCTTGGGGCTAAGTCCGCCAACTTGCAACTTCTCGCTCCCGACTCGAATCGTAGCATCCGATGGGGGTGCAATCAACCGCTGACGGCCCACCGGAATCGCCAGCCGTGGGGATGTCTCCCTCCCATCACCCTACTTCGAGTAGGGTGACGATCAAACCAGCCGACGCATACCGTGTCTTTATCGCCAACGAGCGGAGGACACACGATTATGCGACACGATGTTGAAGTTCAGAATCACAAGAATCGACGGGTGCAGCTTGTCCACGAGGCGGAAGCCGACCGGCTCGCTGCGATGCAGCCGGCGGCGCAGCGTGTTGGCAGCCTGCCGGGCCAACTCAAGCGGTTCGGGATCGTCATCACACTGCTGGCGATCCTCTTGGCTGGCTCGCAAGCGATTGTAACGCGTGCGTGTCATGGGCCGCTGCTTGACCCCTTACCCATGCGGATTATCCGTCTGGCCCCGTTTGACATCGACCCCTAAACGGCTCATAATTTACTCAGGATTCTTCTTGCATATTCGCCATCTTGCGCCGTGGATCGCCGCCGATCCGTATGGATAGTGACTTGTATCGTATGATGTTTGAGGGCTTTTTACTATGTCACACGAGCCGCCGCGCCACGATGGAGCGCCGCCGGTAGACGAGGGCTACTGGTCATCGCTTCTGAGCGACGACGAATCCGCAGCCCATGCAACCTCTGCAGCCCACGAACCCAAACAGAGCACCCACCTGCACGGTGAATCCGCGGACTGGCAGGAACTGGGCCGGATTCAGAATGCCGACGAGACACTTGAACTGCGCGTAGTCGGCTTTAACCGTGGTGGACTGCTGGTGGAGTGGCGGTCGCTGCATGGGTTCGTGCCGGCCAGTCAATTGCTCGAATTTACCGCTCAGGAGTCCGAACAGGCGCGCCGCGCCGCCATGAACGAGTACGTGGGACGGGTGCTGCCTCTGCGCGTGATCGAGCTGAACCCTGAGCGCAGCCGGCTGATCCTGTCCGAGCGCGCGGCGCAGGCGCGGCCGGGCGGGCGCGTGGCGATCCTCAACCGCGTGCAAGCCGGCACAACCGTGCGCGGAGTCGTCACCAACCTCACTGATTTCGGCGCGTTTCTCGATCTGGGTGGATTAGAGGGCTTGATCCACATCAGCGAATTGAGCTGGGGCCGCGTGTCGCATCCCAGCGCGATTCTTGAGCGCGGGCAGGAGGTCGAGGCGCTCGTACTGGAGGTTGATCGCGCGGCGGGCCGCATCGCGTTGAGCGCCAAACGTCTGCGGCCTGACCCGTGGCGTACGGTCGAGGAACGGTACACAGTCGGCAGCATTGTCGACGTGGTGATCACCAACGTGGTCGACTTCGGCGCGTTCGCCAGCCTTGAAGAAGGGTTGGAGGGCTTAATCCACATCAGCGAGCTGGCGGAGGGCCAGTTTCTACATCCGCGCAGCGTCGTCACCGAAGGGCAGCTCGTCCGCGCACGCATCTTGAGCATCGACGGGCGCGCGCGGCGGATGGGGTTGAGTTTGCGAGCCGCCGGGTAATCGTTGGACGGATGCAGCTTTATTGCAACCGCCCTGTTTGCTACAGTGAGACGTTGAAAATCGTCAGTTTCCAGCTGCCCGTCAAGATGCAGCATGTCCGCTCAATCGCTCATCCGTAACGCAAAACTGGAGACTGGAAACTCATGATTGGTCGCTTAGAATGGGGCGATCCGTTCTAGCCGTGCTCCAAGTAACAAGTAGGGCAATTCCATGACAATCACGGTCGATATGCTGCTTGCCGCAGGCGCGATCTTCCTTCTGCGCGTGCTCAACTATGCCATCAGTACGATCCGGATGGTTGCCATCACGCGGGGGCGTCGACTGCTGGCATCCGGCCTCGCCTTCATCGAGGCGTTCCTGTTCGCGGTGGTGATCGCGAGCATTGTGACGGACATCTCAAGCAACGTGTTGAACCTGATCGCGTACTGTCTCGGCGCGGCGGCGGGCGGATGGGTTGGCATGGCGCTGGAATCACGCTTTATCACCAGCTACATGACCGTCAGCATCATCCCGCGCGTTAGAGAGGCCGGCCACGCGATTGCCGTCGCGCTGCGCGACGGGGGGTACGGCGTGACCGAGACGTTGGGTGAAGGGCTGCAAGGCACTGTGACGTTGGTGCGCAGCGTTGTCAGCAAGCGCGACATGCAGGCCGTGCTGGCGATCACGCGGCAGGTTGACAACGATGCGTTCGTGTCGGTCGAGGAGACGCAGGCGATTTATCGCGGCTGGCAGAAGCGCCGCGCAAAGCCGGGCGGACGAATCGTTGAGGCGTAGCGCCGGCTAGCGGTGAAGACACGCCTCGTAAACCGCCTCGATTTGCCGGGCGATCTCACTCCAGTCGAACCGCCGCACGTATGCCAACCCCTGCGTGGTCATCCGGCGCCGCGCGTCGGCGTCATCGACCAGCCGGAGGATGGCGTTCGCCAGCGCATCCGCGTCGTCCTTCGGAACCAGCAAGCCGTTCTGCTCGTGCTGCACGATCTCGGGGATGCCGCCGGCGTCCGACGCGATCACCGGCAGGCCCGCCGCCATCGCTTCCGCGTTGACGAGGCCGAACGGCTCCTCCCACGTTGACGGACATACGAACACGTCGCCGGCCCGGTAGAAGGCCCGGATCGCCTCGCGGTTCAAGCTGCCGAGGAAGCGGATGCGCTCTGGCGGAATCGTGGCGGCAAGCTGTTCGACGTCGCGTTCGTAGGCGCTGAGGGCTGAGAATTCGGCATTGAAGCGGTCGTCGCTGAGGTGCTGCGGCGTGCCAAGTCCTAACCGCGTCGACCCGGCGGCGGCAAGCACGAGATTTCGGCCGGGCCGCGCTTGCAAGACCTGCTGCCACGCCTTGAGCAGTACGTGAAATCCCTTCTCTGGCACGATCCGCCCGGAGAACAGCACCACGAACGCGTCTGGGTCGATGCCGAACTGCTGGCGCGCATGGGCTGGCTCGATGGCTTGGAACGCGTCGGCGTGGATGCCGTTGTGGATGGTGACAAGCTGCCCGGCCGGGTAGTTGACCTCGGCGGCCACCCGTTCCTTGATGTAGCCGGAACAACAAATGGCGCGGCCTGCGCGGCGCATGAATACGTCGTGGGTCGATGACCCGCGCAGCGGCGGATTGTGAAACTGCATCACGGCAGCGCGCGCGCGCCGGTGGATGAGCAGGTACGGGTTGTTGTGTACATGGTGGATATCCGCCGACGGCGCCCGCAGATTGTCGATCAGCAGCGGCAGGAACAAGCGCAGGTCGTAGCGTGGGAAGCGCGCGCGGTTCCACAGCGGAAGCCAGCGGATCGCGACGCCTTCGACATCCGCGCGATGCGCACGGCTGTCCTCGGACGGGGCGATGATCTCGACCCGATGGCCGGCGCGGGCTTGCAGCAGCGCAAGGTTGAACGCCACGCTGAGCAGCCCGGTGAGCGCGCCGTTCAGTGGATCCAGCGGCAGCACGCCCTGTTCGGGTTCAGGGAGGATATGGCGGATGTGCATACGACGTTGGCGCTCCCGTTGGGATACTGACCCGGCACGATGACACATGGCGTGTAATTCTCGCCGGCGTCGCGGCGTCTAAATTGTACAGCGATCCAGCACTTAGCCCCGCCTAGACCGAGCGGCGAGGCGCAGCAGCACGAGCGCTGCGATCACGAGGATCGTTATCCATGCCCGATCGGCAGCTACCGGTTCGAGCGCCTTACGTTCGTCTGGAATACGTTCGAGGCGGACGAAGGTATAACGCCGCGCGTTTGACTTGAGGACGTTCGGCCGGACGGCTTCGCGATTGCGGCCCGACCAGTAGATCCAGCGCAGAGGGATCGGCGCGTTCATGCGGAACAGATATAGTGCGCGTACCGCTTCGCCGGCGTCCTGCACGCGGACAGCCTGCGCGGGGAAGGATCGCGTGCCGATACGCACCGTGACGTTGGGGTCGCGGGTGACGCGATCGAGCCACTGTGCATCCGGACTGGTCGCCAGTACGTAAATTCGCGAACCCTGCCGGCGAAACTCCAGCGGCGTGTAATGCGATCCACCGGTTGACCGGCTGCGCGCGGATAGGATGAGGATCGGCATGACGCCGAGCAGTGGCCCAAACCCTAAGCGATACAGAAACACCGGCATGCGGCGGATGAAACGCTTTCGGGCGCGGATGAGTTCTTGATCTGCGATAAACGGCGACTCGGTTTGAGACATCGACTCTAGGATCATGGTTATCTGCGACAAATCCTTTCTACCCGTACTTTACAGCCGAATTGAGGCGGCGGCAAACACCATTTGTCGCGGGTAAACCGGTGGTGAGTATTCCGTGTCGAATCGCTGAGATAAGCCGGCCCGGAATCAAAACGCTCATATAATCCGAATCATCTCACAGGATGGCACGGGGGCGATGCGACCCGACAGCGTGTGAGCTGCGAGGGCCGTAAATGGCAGCAGGATATCCGTCCGAACGTCTAATCAAGACACAGTATTGTGAGAAAGGAGATGCGCGGCCCGGGGTTGTACCGCCGCGCACACAAACAACCTATGAAATCGAACGGTAGCGCGTCCAAGAACAGCAGCAGCCATAACGGAAACAACGGAAACAGCAATCATCACCACCGCGATGACGCTGAACACGACGACGTTCTGAGCGTTCTACAGGAGAAGTTTACGTCCGACGCATTTCTGCGGACATTCGAGTTGGATCTGCCGGAGGTGGACGCCGGCGCGATTGAAGACGCGGCGCGATCCATCCTCGTTGCGGTCGGTGAAGATCCGGATCGCGAAGGCTTACAGCGCACGCCCATTCGCATCGCCAAGGCGCTGACCGAACTGCTCGCCGGGTATCGCACCGACCCGAGCGCGCTCATCAACGGGGCGTTGTTCGACGTAGAATACGACGACATGGTCATCGTGCGCGACATCACCTATCAATCGCTGTGTGAACATCACATGCTGCCGTTCCTCGGCCGCGCGCATGTCGCGTACATCCCCAACGGCAAAGTGATCGGGTTGAGCAAGATCCCGCGCATCGTGGATATGTTCGCCCAGCGCCTTCAGGTGCAAGAGCGCATGACGCACCAGATCGCTGAGTTTATCGATGAGGTGCTTCAGCCGAAGGGCGTGGCGGTCGTGATGGACGGCGTACACATGTGCTCGATGATCCGCGGCGTGAAGAAGCACGGCAGCGGCATGACGACCAGCGCGATGCTCGGCATCTTCCGCGAAGATGAGCGCACCCGCGCGGAATTTATGGCGCACATCCAGCGCGCCAGCGGGCAGTCCTTATTCTAAGCCGGTGTTCGTAAGTCGAGAGATTCGGTCTCCCATCTTGCAGCGTTAGTCGAGCTATACGGCGCGGCGTTTTCTCATCACTCATCACGTTCAACTTCGTGCTTAGGGTGACCGGGTTGGAGCAGTGCCTCAATCCGCGCCAGAGAGCCGACGCCCGAAGGGGGTGAACCGCTTGTGGAGATGTGGAGTCGAAACCTCCGTGGTGTAAGAACAAAGCAGGCCCCGCTCACGTTACGGGGCCTGTTGCAATGGTGAGCTATCCACCTGCGGCGTGTAATGCGCTCTCGGCGGCAGGCAGCACGAGGAACGCCATGCCGAGGATGAGATATACCCCGATCAACAGCGCCCCTTCAAGCCAATTGGATTCGCCGTCCTGCGCGATGAACGCAGCGACGAACGTCGCGCCGGCCAGCGCCACCAGCTCAAACGTGTTGAACACCAGCAGCATCGGGCTGCCGAACAACAGGCTGACGAATACCAGCACGGGGGCTACGAACAACGCGATCTGGAGGCTGCTCCCCAGCGAGATGGCGAGGCTGAGTTCCATCTTGTTTTTATAGGCCACCTGTACCGCGACCAGATGCTCGGCGACGTTGCCGATGATCGGGATAAGGATGATACCGATGAAGAACTCGCTCAGGCCGAGCGTGACCGTGACCGCCTCAACCGCGCCGACGAGCGTCTCGGACATCAGCACAATGCCCACCGTGCTCAAGGCCAGCACGATAATTGCCGTGCGAACGCTCCATTTGGCGTGGTGGATGTCTTCCGCCGCCGAATCGCGGGTGGTCACGCTCTTGTCGGTTTTGAAGCTGTAATACACGTTCATGCCATAGAGCAGAATCATGACGATCGCCGTGACCTCGCTGAGCGGGACTTCGGCGGACAGCTTGCCCGTGATCGCGGCGTCGAACAGCGACGGGACGATCAGCGCGACGAACGCCATGATCAGCAGTGTCGCGTTCATGCGGGCATTCCGCCCGTTGAACTTCTGCGTGCCGTGTTTGACGCCGCCGACGAACAGGCTCAGGCCCAGCACCAGCAGCAGGTTGCCGATGATCGAGCCGGTGATCGACGCCCGCACGAGGTCGACCAGCCCCTCGCGCAGCGCGAAGATCGTGATGATAAGTTCGGCCGCGTTGCCCAGCGTCGCGTTCAACAGGCCGCCGAGTTTCGGCCCCGTATGGACAGCCAACTCCTCGGTCGACTCGCCGACCAGCTTCGCAAGCGGGATAATCGCCGCACAGGACAAGCCGAAGATCAGCAGAGGATCAAGGTGCAGCATGGTCTCGCCGAGCAGGGCGAGCGGTATGGCGATGAGCAGCCAATACAATGGATTGCGCACGTATTCAGACACGGCGCCTCCCTCCCTCAGATAGACTTAGACGTTCCATAGTGTACTGAAGATTGCAAATCCTGCCGCAGATTCGCGCGTTAAGTGGGCGGCGGGCGGCGGCGCTTGAGCAGGCGTGCGCCGATGTTCTCGCCGGAATCGTCCGCGGTAGGGGCAGGTGCGGGTTTGGGCGCGGCGGGCTGAGGCGCGGGGCGTCGATCCGGATCGGGCGCGGGTTTGGGCTGGGGCGGCGCGCCGGTGGTGATCGATTCTGCACGGCGGGTTTCGTCGCTGCGGACACGTGTGCGCAACGCGCTTGCCGTCGACACTGCCGAGCGCGTCACGTCCTCGGACTCGATGGCCTGACGCGCACGCTCGCGCGCGTCCATGAGCGCGGCCATGCGCCCGGTAGCGGCTTCCGCGGCGGGGCGTGACCGTGCGCGAAGCGCTGCGGCGAGGCGGGCCAGATCGCTGCGGTTGATCAGCACGCGCCGCACCGCGATGTCGATGGGCAGCAGAAGCAGCGCCGCGATCAGCAGGAACGGGAACACGGGCGCGGCGCCCCCGCGTGCCGTCAAAGTACGGGCGAAGGCGCTGCCGAGGCCGTCGGTCAAGCGGCCGCCGCCGGTGATGGCAGCGATGCGAGGCAGAATCGACTCGGATCGGCCGGCGGCGTATTCACGGGAGTAGCTCATCACCCATCCGCTGGTTTGCGTCACCGTCGTGCCGTCAGAGCCGCCGCCGTTGACCGCCAGCAGATATGCGCCCTCCTGCGCGGGGACGAAGGTCGCTTCGTACTGCCCCGGCGCGGTTTGCCGCAGAGGGATCAGGCGTGCGGTGAGGCCGGGATCGACCACCGAGACGCTGAGCGCGAGGCCGTTAACGAACCCGCCGGCGTCGTCACGCGCATCCACGATGACGCGCGCGGCCGTCTCTTCCATCGTGACACGCGTCTCGATGGTGTCGCTGCCGCCTTCGGTCATCGTCCAGCGCACGGCTTGATTCCAGAACCGCGTGAAGTCGTCCCACGTCACCCATGCTGTGCCCCAACGCGCGGTCGCGTCGCTGGTGAAGGCGACTGCCCGGCCGAGGCCGAACTGCCATGACGCGAGGATCGGGTCGGCATACGGTTCCGGCCCACGCAGCACGGCCTGCGCGGCGTCTTTTAGCGATGTCCCGACATACCCGCGCAGTTCGGGCAGCCCGGCGATCCCCTGCAAGATCGGGCTGCGGCCCGACACCGCCGGCACGAACGGCGACTCGAAGATATAGGATCGGGTCGCCAGCACGGTCTCCTGCGCGAAGATCGTGGGGATGGTCGACGGATCGGCCGCCATGCGATACGTCCCGCCGCCTGCCTCCGCCATGTCGCGCATGAGTTCGCTGTCGTCGCCCAGCGCCACCGATGTCAGCGTGACACCGGCTTCCGCGTACAGCGCGCCGACCATCTCGATAAGGCCGGCGCGGTTCGACAAGCCATCCGACAGAACGATGATGTGCTTGAGCTGCGTCGGCTCGTTGACGATATCGCGTGCGACGAGTTCGAGGCCGGCGCGGATGTCGGTGCCGCCGCTGGGCCGCAGCGTGCCGACCAATCGCCGCAGTTCCTCGCGGTTGGCGACGTCCTGAATCTCGGCGATCCAATAGGCGGCGCTGTCGAACGTGGCGACACCAGCGCGGTCGGTGGGCTGTAAGAAGTCGATCGACCGGTCGATGGCCGCCTTCGCGAGTTCGATCAGCGGTTGGCCGCTGGGGCCGAGCGTCGCCATCGAGCCGGATCGGTCGATCACGTATGCGATGGTGAGCTGTGGCTGGCGCTGCTGATCCTCAAGCTGCATCGACACCGGCAGCACGGTCTCAAGCGGGGTCTGGAAATAACCGCCCGGCCCGTACGCCTCCGGCCCGCCGAGCGAGACCAGCCCGCCGCCCAGATCGCGCACATAGGCGAGGATCGTCTGCATCTGCCGGTCGGTCAGCCGGTCGGCCGCGACGTTGGCGAGGATCACGCTTTCATACGGGATCAGCCCGGCGGCGGTGATGGGCAGATTTTCCGGCGCGATGACATCGACCGTCAGTTCGGCTTCTTGCAGTGCGGCGGCGATGTACTGCGTCTCCTCGGCGTCGCCGACGGCCAACACGCGGGCCGGGCCGATCACTTGACTGAACGTCGCCAACTGGTTGTTCTGGTAGTAGCCGTCGATAGACTCCGGCTGGACGATGACGGTGAAGTCGCGGAAGCCGCTGTCTTGCGCGACGAGCGTCAGCGTGCGGTTGTTGACGCCTTCGCGCAGATCGGTCGTCTCGCTGGTGATCAGCTCGCCGCTGGCGAAGATGTCAACCCGCGCGCGGGTGGCTTGGTCGGCCTGAACAGTCAGGCTGAGGTCGAACTGCTGGCCCTGCGGGACGGCGGCCGGCGCGTCAAACCGGGTGACGCGCACGTCGGGCGCGTCGAGTGTTTGCAGCGGCAGGTACGTGATCTCGACCCCGGCGGCGGCGGCGAGCTGGGCGGCGGCTTCGGCATCGCCGATGGTCTGCTGACCGTCGCTGAGGATGACGATACGGCGTGCGGCATCGCTTGGGAACATCGCCAGCGCGAGGCGCACGGCCGCCGCGATGTCCGTATTGCCGCTGTCCGGCGATGAGCGTACCGGGCCGAGACTGCGGCTGTCCGACACCGGGCGTTCGACCAGCGGACGCTGCGCAAACACCACGAGTCCCGCGAGGTCGGCATCACCCATCGCGCCGATGGTCTCTCGCACTTGGCCGAGCGCCGCATCGCGCAAGACCGGATCAACGCTGTCGGACGCATCCACGAGGAAGACGACGGCTAACCGGTCGGTGTCGCGGACGATCTGCATGCCGGCCAATGCGAGCGCCAGCAGTACGATGATGACCGTGCGAAGGATGAGGCTTACAGTGTCCCGGCGGCGGCGAAATCGCTGGCGCGGGTAGCCCAACCAGATCGCAGCGGGAACCAGCGCCAAGAGCAGCAGTGCAGGGGGAAAGCTAAACGACATCCGCGAGTCCGGACAAAGGTAGACGTGCGTATGGTATCACGCCGGCCGGCGCGGCGCATAACCCTAATCAGAAACAAAAGAGGGACAGCGTTGGCTGCCCCTCTTTACGTTCGCGGTGCGACTACTTCTCGATGTCGACCTTGAGCTTGTCCCACTCCGCCTTGCTGACGAACTTGGTCAGCGGGCGGCCGTCGGAGGTCTTGGCGCGCAGGCCGTAACGCTCCTGACCATTCTTGGTCTTGAATACGGTCTTCTTGACGTTCTTTTGATCGACTTTCACCTTGCTGCGGGTCTTGACGTCATAGAACTCAATGCTAGCCACGGGAAGTCTCCTTCGTAAGACAAGTCGATACTGCGGCTCTTTTTGCGTAATTGCCCGGTAACTCATCTCGCCCAATTAGCCGAGCGCGACGCCTCGCCTACTCCTAATATATCCACTTCCCGTAGTTTGGCAAGTACCTACGGCGGAATTCGTGCGATTTTGAGGGAAAATGAGGGAAACTCTCGCAAAAAGTCGGTTTCTAAGCCAGAATCTTGAACCGCGATTCCGGGTAAGGATGTCAATGGGAACCCACTACATCACGATGGTGCGACACGGTCAATATGACCGTATGTTCGGCGACGAAGGGGATCTGAACCCAACCGGCCAACTTCAGGCGGTGTTGACCGCGGACGCCCTGCGCGGTCAGCGCTTCGACGCATTTTTGTCCAGTCCGGTTCTGCGGGCACGGCGGACGGCGGAGCGAATCTTGACCGCGCTCGAGGGTGTCACGATCCGCTTCGATACGCGTATCGAGGAATGTGTGCCGAGCATCCCGCCGGCGATGGCACACTGGTTCGGCGAGAACCGCCCGCACATCAACGGCGAGCATACGGTTATTTGCAGGCGGCGTGTTCAGGATTTCTACGGCGAGATATTCCGCGGCGTGTCTGCGACGGCGAGAGACCGGCATACGTTGATCGTGGCGCACGGCAACGTGATCCGATTCTTGCTCGCCCATGTGCTCAGCCCGGATCAACACGCTTGGACGAACATGCTCGTCTATCACTGCAGCCTGTCGCGCGTGATGATCGAGGCCAATGGCGACCCGATGGTGATCGGTGTCAACGACATCAACCATCTCGCGCCGGAGTTTCGCAGCGAGCAGTGAGGCGCGCTAAACGCGAAGTTGAACGTGATGAGTGATGAGAAACGCCGCGCCGTATAGCTCGACTAACGCTGCAAGATGGGAGACCGAATCTCTCGACTTACGAACACCGGCTTAGAACAACGCGACCTGATGCGCGTGACGCACGAAATCCAGCGCCAGCAGTTGATCCATGACGGAGTCGCCCAGCGGTTGATCGAGCGAAAGCACCGTCAGGGTGTGGCCGCCGGGGGTCGCGCGGCCGGTGTACCAACTGGCGATGTTCACCTGATTCTCAGCCATCAGCGTGCCGACGCGCCCGATCACGCCCGGCTGATCGAAGCTGCCCATGATGAGTAGGTGGCCGCTTGGCACGAAGTTCATGCGATACTCGTTGACCTGCACGATGTGCGCTTCCTGACGATCCAGCAGCGTGCCGGAGACGATGATGTCCTCACCGTCGTCGAGCGTGACCTGCGCGCTGACCAGCGTGGAATAGTCGCCCGTTTTCAGCCCCTTCGTCTGCGTGAGATGAATGCCGCGCTCGGCCGCCAGCAGCGGCGCGTTGACGTAGCTCACGCCGTCGCCGAGGATCGGCGCGAGCAGGCCCTTGAGCAAGGCGACGGCCAGCGGCTTGATTAAGCCGGTCAGTTCGTTGCCGCGATACTCGACCGCTACCCGCCGCACCGCGTGGCGCGCCAGCGCGTGCAGCAGCGTGCCCATGCGCTCGGCCAGCACCAGATAGGGGCGGATCGTCTCGTATTCGGCGCCGGGCAGAAACGGCATATTAACGACGTTACGGTAATCGCTGCCGCGCAGCGCGTCCATCACCTGATGCACGATCTGGATCGACAAGTCCTGCGTCGCTTCGATCGTATTCTCGGCGACATGCGGCGTATGCAGCACCGATTCCAGCCCGATGAGCGGCGAGCTGTACGGCGGTTCCTCGGCGTAAACGTCGAGCGCCACGCCGCTTAAATGGCCGTTCTTGAGCGCCGCAGCTGCGGCCGACTCATCGATCAGGCCGCCGAACGCCGTGTTGATGAGCTTGGCGCCGGGCTTGATGCGGGCGATAAACTCGGCATCGACCATGCCGCGCGTCTCGGCGGTGGGCGGCACATGCAGCGTGACAAAATCACTGCGGCTCAACAGTTCGGGCAGCCCGACCAAGTACAGCCGCGGGTCGTCGATCTGATCCTCGGAGATGTACGGGTCGTAGGCCAATACAATCATCCCGAAGGCCAGACACCGATGCGCGACCGCGCGCCCCACCCGCCCCAGTCCGATGATTCCGAGTGTCTTGCTGGAGAGCTGGCTCGCGGCCTGCCGGCGCCGATCCAGCAGCCAATAGCCATCGCGCAGGCTTTCGTGCAGGCTGACCAACCGGCGTGAGAGGCCGAGCATGAGCGCGATCGTGTGCTCGGCCGCGGCGATGGCGCTGACGCCGGGCGTGTGCGTGACGATGATCCCGCGCTCGCTGGCCGCCGGGATGTCGATGCCGCTCAAGCCAGCGCCGACACGCCCAACCACCTTGAGCTTCGGCCCGTGGTCGAGCAGTTCCTTGTCGATGAGGATGTCATCGCGTGCGATGAGCGCGGTAGCGTCAGCGAGCGCGTCCTGCACCGCGCGCAGGCGCGGCGTGACGAGCGCGACGGTCGTGTCTGAACGGCTCCGCAGTGTTTCGAGCGCGTAGTCGGTCAAGTCCGTGGCGACGACGACATGATAGGTCACGAGAGTTCCTCCTCCAACCACGCCCGAACGTCATCGAGGCTTCCAAAGATGTGCGGGGTAATTTCACGGAACGCCTCGGCTTGCGTATAGGTTACATCCGGCACGACGCCGCACGTCATGCCTGCCGCCACCACCGCACGCGCGCCGTTGCGGCTGTCCTCCAGCCCGAGCGAGCGCGCCGCTTGGATACCGAGCCGTCGGGCCGCCGTCAGATACACGTCCGGCGCGGGCTTGCCCGCCTGCTCGTCATCCCCCGTGCAGCGCACACGCAGCACATCGTCCCAGCCCATCGCTCGCATGGTCACGTCGATGATTCCGGCTGACGAGTTGGAGGCGACGCCCATCGGGATGTCGTGGGTCAGCAGAAAGTCGATCAGCCGGTGCGCGCCCGGTTTCTCCTTGACCATCTTCGGGATGCGCGCTTCCATACGCGCGTTCAGGTCGGCGACCATGTGCTCAAGCGGCTCGGTCAGGCCGTAGTGTGTGCGCAGCAGATCGAGGAAGTGGTCGATGCGCAGGCCGATCACGAGCTGGCGATCCGCGTCGGTATACGTCACGCCGCGATCGGCGAAGAACTCCGCCTCAACGATGTGCCAGACGGTCTCGCTGTCGACCAGCAGGCCATCCATGTCGAAGATTACTCCGGCGAACCCGGTCAGACGTTTGGGCACGGTGTCCTCGCAGTGATGTTGAAGCGGTAAGGTCAGGTTATGGGCTGGTGCGGAAGGCGGTCGTGAACGCCGCGTGGAAGTCATCGGTTCTGAAGGTTAACCCGCCTTCCAACGCAAGCCGGATGCCGCGGTCAAACACGGCCTGATGCGGCGTGCCGAGCACACGCTGATACCCGGCGGGGCCGGCGGCCAGCGGCAGCACCGGCGCGATTGAGGGGGTGTGGACGAACGCATCGGAACCCTGCAGCACCGTTTCGCGCTTGACGACCCCGCCGAACCCCACGAAGAGGTCGACCACCGAGCGCGTCGCCAAGTCCGACGACCCATCGCCGACCATCAGCCGTCGGCCGGCGCGCTTGCTCGTCAGGTCAAGGATGGTCTGCGGTTTGCCACTGCTCACCGTCAGCGGCCCGTTGTCGTGATCCATGAACTGCTGCGCGTTGCGCGTCTGCGGCTCGTCATAGCGCCACCACTCGCCGCTGAGTTCGTCGTATTCAAGCTCGACGGCGCGGATGTTCTCAAGCGGGACGCCCAGCCGTTTGCCAAACCCGCGCACCGGCTCGGCCAGCCCGCCGCTGATGATGAACACCGTCTTGTTCAGGAAGCGGAGGGCGTCGAACACGGCTTGCACATCGGGGACGATCGTCTGCATATAGAGGTCTTCGATCGCCTTGAGCTGACCACGCGTCGGCCGGATGGCTTGCAGGCGCTTGCCGTAGACCTGCGACAAATCCAGCTCGCCGTTCATCGCCTTGTGCGTCAGCACACCGACCCGAAGCTCCTTGCCTTTCAGGCGGGCGAGTTCGTCGATCCCCTCGATAGTTGACAGGGTGCTGTCACAGTCGAAGAAGATCAGGTCATAGCTGGGCCAGCGTGTTTGCGGTGTCATCGGGTGTATGGGTGTTGGCAGCAGTCGAGGGCTAGTATAGACCGATTTCAGCGAAGCGTCAGGGTTCAAGTGGCGGTGCGTCCGGTGCGCGCATCCCGCGTGCGAGCAGCTGCGCCTGCTGCGCCCAAAAGTCGGCGGTGGCTGTGTCGCCGAGCAAGCCGTAGGTGGTCGAAACCTCGGCGTTGATCTCCGGGTTGAGCGGGTCGCGCGATAGGGCGTTCAGGAACATCTCAAGGCTGATGAAGTCCTGTCCGACGGCCCGATAGTACAGCCCCGCGGCAACATATAACTGTGCCGACTCCGAGCCGAGGCTCAGCGCTTGATCGAGCCACGGCGCGCCGTCCTTGCCCTGAATGGCGCGTACCAGCGCGACCGACGCCAACGCCTGTGCGGTGTCCGGGTCGAGCGCGACGGCAAGCTCAAAAGCCCGCTCGGCATACCCGTACAGCGCGGCGTCGGTCATTACCGCGCCGACGGCCAGTGGCAAACCGGTGCGCGCGTCGGCGAACTGCTCGATCGTCTCGATCAATTCGGCTGGCGGGGCCATGCCGGTCTGTGCCGCGCGGCGCAAAAACGCCAGCGAGTCATGCGGCGCGGCCGGGGCGAGGAGCAAGCCGAGGTGCAGATTGGCCCACGGATCGTCCGGCAGCAGCGCAATCAGCCGGCGCAGCGCGTCGGCGGCGTGATCCCAGCGGCTGTTCTGTACGGCCAGCTCGGCGGTTCGGCGCGCCGTGATTTCGTCGTGCGGGTCGATCAACAGCGCGGCCTCGTAGTGGGCGAGCGCAGCGTCCACGTCACCTAATGCCAGCGTCAGCTCGGCGGCATCACGGCGACGGTCGGCCGTCCACCCTGTTCGGGCGGCTTCGGCGAGGATCGGATAGAGCTGTCCGGCGGGAGCGGGGGGCTGCGCAGCGGCGGCGGTGCCGGCGAACAGCGCCGCAGCGAGCAGGGCGGCCGCGCGCATCAACGCTCTGCAAGCGCCTCGCGGATGACGGCCTGAAGCTCAAGTGGGGTTGTGGTCTTGACCAGAAAGCGGAACACTTCTTGAAGCTTGCCGACCAGCCGGTTGGCCGGATCGTTGTAAGCCGTCAGCACGATCACCTTCGGAAGTTCGCTTTCGGGCCGATCTGCGTACAGCGACTTGATGAATTCGAGGATGCTCCAACCGGTCATGTCGGGCAGATTGAGGTCAAGCAGCACCAGGTGCGGCATGTTGGAGCGGATGTAATCAGTCGCCGTGCGGCCGTCTTTGGCGTGGAACACGTCAACCTTGATTCGGCGCAGGGTTTCGCGCACGATAGCGGCGAACTCGACCGAGTCTTCGACCAGCAGGACACCGGGTTTGTTGAGCGTGGATGCCGCCTGTTCGTCACGGGCTGCGCGCAGTTCGGTGGTCGAAAACGCGACATCCTGATGTTCGGCGCGATCCGGCTCGTCCAAGCGCACTTTCGGGGCAAGGCCGGTCATCGACGGGTCGCGCGCCAATTCCGTGGCGGATGACGCATGCATCGGATCGCCGGGATGTTCGTGCGTCTGATCCGGTTGTTGTTCACGATCCGGGCGGCCTTCCTGCCCGTCCAGATCGGTGTGTTCCGATGACGTCATTACCCCTCCGAGGGCCGGAGCGAGGGCGCGTTTCGCCTCACCATGCAACCGAATTATAGCGGGTTTCACCATGAGGTAAACATTGATGTCCCGCGCGCAGGGCGGCCGAACCCTCACCGCCTGCTCATCGCGGGGCAATCGTGCGCCCAGCCGGTCGCGCTAGATTTCACAATCTGCGAGCTTGAGGTTCTGCGATGAGTCTGTTGATTCGACTGGGCATCCGCGACATCACGCGCCGCTTTATTCACAGCGCGCTGTTCGTGCTGGGCGTGGCGTTGGGCGTGGCGATGGTGATCGCGATCGACATCGCTAACGGGTCGTCGAGCCGGGCGTTCGAGTTGAGCACCATCAGCGTGACCGGGCGCGCGACTCACCAGATCATCGGGGGGCCGGCGGGGCTGCCATCGGACGTTTATCGCAGTGTGCGCGTCAACCTCGGCATTCACGACAGCGCGCCGGTGGTGACGGAGTTTGTGCGTGTCGACGGCGCGAATCAGCCGCTGCGCTTGTTAGGCGTCGACACCTTCGCCGAGCCGCCGTTCCGGTCGTACCTAAGCGCGGTCGAGGTCGACAGCGGCGAGGTTACCGCGTTCGATGCAATTGCAGCGTTCATCGCGCGGCCCGGCAGCGTGCTGATCTCGGAGGCGCTCGCGCAGCGCCTCGGCGTGACCAGCGGCGGAGCGTTGACGATCCGGACGAGCACGCGCATTTCTGAGGTGCAGGTGGTCGGTATCCTCAAGCCGGAAGACCGTGTCAGCGTGCAGGCGCTCGGCGACCTGATCCTGACCGACATCGCGACCGCGCAGGAACTGCTCGATCAGCCGGGGCGCATCACACGCATCGACCTCATCTTGCCGGAACAGGACGCCGCGTCGTTGATCGCCTCGATCGAGCGGCGGCTTCCAGAGGGCGCGCAGCTTGTCGCTGCCAGCGAAAGCGGCGATACGCTCAGCCAGATGACCGCCGCGTTCGAACTCAACTTGCAGGCGCTCAGCCTCTTGGCGCTGGTGGTCGGCGTCTTTCTGATCTACAACACGGTGACGTTCAACGTCGTGCAGCGGCGGCCGATATTGGGCATCCTGCGTTCGCTCGGGACGACGCGCCGGCAGGTGTTCGCCAGTATCCTCGGCGAGTCGCTGACATTGGGCGCGGTCGGCACGCTGGCGGGCGTGGGCCTCGGCGTGATCTTCGGGCGCGCGGCGGTCGGCCTTGTCGCGCAGACGGTGAGCAACCTGTATTTCAGCGTCGACGTGCAGGGGATCACCGTCGAGTCCTTCACGCTGATCAAAGGCGTCGCGGTCGGGCTGTTCGCCAGTGTTGGCGCAGCGGTCGTGCCGGCCTACGATGCAACCCGCACCCCGCCCGCCGGCGCGATGCGCCGTTCCGATCAAGAACTCGATATGCGCCGGCTGACGCCGATCATCACGGCCGCCGCGGCCGCCATGATCGCGCTTGGGCTGGTGCTGCTTGCGCTGCCGACGCAGAGCATCATCGTCAGCTTCGCCGCGTTGTTCTGCATCGTCGTCGGAGGGGCGTTTTTCACGCCGGCGGTGTTGATCGTCACGATGCGCCTCGTCGAGCCGGTGTTGGCGCGGCTGTTCGGCGTTGTCGGCCGGATGGCCCCGCGCGCGGTCGAACGGTCGATCAGCCGCACCGGGGTCGCTGTCGCCGCCCTGACCATCGCCGTGAGCGTGATCGTCGGCGTCAGCGTGATGATCTCGTCGTTCCGCAGCACGGTCGCCGACTGGCTTGAGACGACGCTGGGCGCGGACATCTACATCTCGTCGCCGCTGCTGGCCGCTAATGGCTCGACTGTGGATGTCGACCCTATGGCCGCGCAGACCGTCGCGCAGACACCGGGCGTGGCCGAAGTCTCAACCAGCCGCGCCACCAGCGTCCTGTCGCCGGATTATCCCGATATGCTGCCGGTCAACGTGCAAGCCGTGACATCCGACATCGCGCCTAATCGGGGCTATGTGTGGAATGCCGCGCCGAACGGAGATGTCCCAACGGCGATGCGCGGGGGCGCGGTGATCGTCAGCGAACCGTTCGCTTTCCGGCGCGGCATCACGCCTGAACGGCGCGCGATCACGCTGGCGACCGACCACGGCCCGCAGACGTTCACAATCGCCGCCGTGTACTACGATTATTCGACCGATCAGGGGCAGGTGTTGATCTTGCGCGAGGTCTACGATCAGTATTGGGACGACCCGTACGTGTCTTCGATCGCCGCGTTCATCACGCCGGACGCCAGCCTTGATGCCGTGATCGCGGACATCCGCGCCCGTCTCGACGGATACGATCTGAGCGTGCAGGCCAACCGTGAACTGCGCGCCGGCGTGTTCGAGGTGTTCGACAACACATTCGCCATCACGATCGCCCTGCGCCTGCTGGCGACCATCGTTGCGTTTATCGGGATTCTGAGCGCGCTGCTGTCGCTGCAGCTGGAGAACACGCGCCAGTTCGGCATCCTGCGCGCTACAGGCATGACTCCCGGCCAGTTGTGGCGATATACCCTGCTGCAAACCGGCCTGATGGGCGGCGTGGCGGGGCTGTTGGCGCTGCCGATCGGGCTGGCGCTGGCGATGGTGCTGCTGTTTGTCATCAACGTGCGCAGCTTTGGCTGGACGATGCAGTTCTATCTCTCGCCGGAGGAGTTCGCGCTGGCGTTTGGGGTGGCGGTGGTCGCCGCGCTGCTGGCCGGAATCTATCCCGCGTACCGCATTTCAAGGCTGCAAACCGCCTACGCCCTGCGGAGTGAGTGAGCGATACGTCGCGCTGCTGCGGTATAATCCGGCTCGGTAGTGTTAGGTTTGAGATGATCTTCCACCGATGAATGCTGTGACCGCAAACGATGCCTCGCATTGGGGCGTCTTCGGCCACGATTGGGCCGTCGACTATCTGCGTAAGGGACTGCGCCACGGCCGCACGCGTCAGGCGTATCTCTTCACCGGTACGCCGGGGATCGGCAAAACGACGCTGGCGCATGCCTTTGCCGCCGCGCTCAACTGCCAGCACCCGGATGTCGACGCGCGCCCGTGTGGGGAATGCCGGTCGTGCCGGGTGATCGCCAGCGGCAACCATCCCGATATCCTGTACGCCGAGGAAGATGACTCCTCTGGCACGCTCAAGATCGAAGCCCTGCGCGATCTTATGCGCCGGCTCGCGCTCAAGCCGTATGACGCGCGGTATCGCGTCGCCATCGTGCCGGGGTTCGAGCGCGCGCGTGGCCCCGCGCAGGATGCCATCCTCAAGACCCTGGAAGAACCGCCGCCGTATGCGGTTTTGATCCTGCTGGCGAACGGCATGGAAAACACGCTGGCGACGATCCAGAGCCGCTGCCAAATCGTCTATCTGAAGCCGGTCGCCGCCGAGATCATCGCTGGGATGCTGCGCACTCGGTACGGGACGGAAGACGAACGGGCTGTGTTGATCGCGCGGTTGAGCGGCGGGCGCATCGGCTGGGCGGTGCAGGCCGTCCACGACGACTCGGTGCTGGAGCAGCGCGGCACGGCGCTCGATCTGCTCGAATCGCTGCTGCGGCAGTCCCGGCGCGACCGTTTCGCGCTGGCGAACGACCTTGCAGGCGACAAGCCGGCCCTGCTGCGCCTGCTCGAATTATGGCAGACGTACTGGCGCGACCTGCTGCTGCTCTCCGTTGGCAACAGCGTCAAGCCGGTCAATATCGACCGCATCGCGACGCTGGAGCAGCTTTCGCGCGTGCTGCGCGTGGAGTCCGTGGAAACCGCGCTGCGCCAAACCCAGCGCGCACAGACGTTGATTCAAGGCACGAACGTCAACGTGCGCCTGCTGCTCGAAGTGCTGTTCCTCGACTATCCGGCGGCTTGACCGGGCGAAGATTCTCCCCTTAACGCGCGCGCAATTCGTCTGTTATACTCCGGCGATACCGCACAACAAGGCAGCATTGGCGCCCATGATTGATGTAAATCAGCTTCGTAAAGGGACGACGTTCACCGAAGACGGCCACTTGTTCAAGGTGATCGACTATCAGCATATCAAGCCGGGCCGTGGTTCGGCCACGATCCGCGTCAAGGTGCGCAATCTGCGTACCGGGTCGATCGTCGAAATGACCTATCCCTCCGGCAACACGGTGCAGGATATTCGCCTCGACAATACCGAGGTCGAATACCTGTATGACGACGGCGAATTTCTCAACTTCATCGACAACAACACGTTCGAGCAGCCGCAGCTTCGCAAAGACATCTTCGGCGATGACTTCGAGTACCTCAAAGAAGGCATGGTCATCAAGCTGAGCAGTTACGAGAGCGAGATCCTCGACTACGAGCTTCCGACCAGCGTCGATCTGGAAGTCATCGAGAGCGAGATGGCGGTTGCCGGCGATACGGCCAACAACCCCACCAAGAAGGTCAAGGTTGAGACCGGTCTTGAGGTGCGCGTCCCGATGTTCGTCAACGTCGGCGACACGATCCGAATCAAGACTGAGGACGGCAGCTACATGACTCGCGTATAAGCGGGTCGAACGCGCCGCAGCCAGACCGCGAACGCCCGTGTTTCGACGGCCCCTGCTGAACGGCAGGGGCTTTTGTTTATCCTGAGGAGCAGCACTGTGACCGAGCAGGACAACCCCGTTTACGCGCAAGACGCTCAGTATCGGATTCCGGTCAACGACTATCCGGCGCACCAGACTTCGATACCGCCCTCCCGCATGTTTGAACTGAAGAAGGCGCTTGAACTGTATAAGGCGCGCAACGGCGCCGATGCGCCGGTGTACGACGCGTCGCAGGGGGATGGTGGCGCCAGCCTCCCCGGCGTGCCGGCCGAGATTTTGATGCGCGCCGCCGAACTGCAAGTCAAGCACGGCACCGGCTACGATCAGCCGTTCGGCACCAAGCAGTTCCGCGATGTATCGGCAAATTACTATTGGAAGCTCGCGGCGAACAGCGGCTGGACGCCGGAGAACATCGTGTTCGTACAGGGCGGGCGCGATGGGCTGAACAAGGCGTATCAAGCGATGGTGTCGCTCGGCCACGGGCGTGTCGGTGATTTGCTGATGGTCAGCCGCGTGCCGTGGATCAGCTATTCGTGGGGGCCGTATGGGTTGGGCCTGAACGTGCTGTATGCCCCCGGCCGCGAGGACGCGAGCTGGAAGTACACCGTTGATGGTATCCACTCCGCGGTCGATTTTGCGGCCCGTGATGGGCGTAAGATCGCCGGCATAGTCATCACCTCGCCGGACAACCCGACCGGACGCACGACGCCCGTCGAGGAGCAGATCGAGCTGGCGCACGCCGCGCTGGACGCCGGTGTCGCGTACGTGCTGTTTGACTGGATGTATCACTGGGTGACTGACGGCGGCCCGACCGACATCAACACGGTGCTGCAAGCGTTCGAGCCAGAGAAGCGCGAGCGGCTGATGATCCTCGATGGCCTGACCAAGAGCCTCGGCGCATCGAACATCCGCAGCTGCCAGCTCGTCGCCGGGACGAAGGTCGTCAAGCATATCGTCAGCACGGCATCGCACGGCGTGGTGCCCAGCTACTACGCGCAAGCCGTGGCGATTGCCGCGTATGAGGGTGATTTCGCGAAATCGGCGGCGAGCATCATCGAACCGACCAAGCAGAGCCGCCGTGTGCTGCGCGCCGCGTTGGAGAAGGCCGGCGTGCGCTTCGTGATGGGCGACGGCTACTACGCGTTCATCGACCTATCGCGCTACATCGCTGACGGCAAGCGGCCTGACGGAACCGGCTTCACCGACAGCGCCGACCTCGGCGCGTATCTCGGCGAGATGTTCGGGATCACGGTCGTGCCGGGCGTGTATTTCAGCGACGCGGGCAAGAACTGGGCGCGCTTCAGCTATGCCCTGCCGCCGGAGAAGACGCAGAAGGCGATTGACCGCTTCTTCGAGGGCCTGAACAGCTTAGTCTAGTGGCTCCGCAGGACACGGACGGGCGGTCAAAAGCCGCCCGTTTTTGATTCGCGGTATAGTTGGGATCATGTCCGCACAGGAGGGATTCTCATGCCTCGCAAACTGGCGATCGTGATGTTCGACGATGTCGAGGTGCTGGACTTTGCCGGCCCGTACGAAGTGTTCGCCGTGGCGCGCGACATACAGACGAACGAGCCGCTTTTCGACGTATACCTCGTCGCTGAAGACCTGCGGCCGATCACCGCGCGCAATCGGCTGAGCATCAACCCGCACTATACGTTCTTCACCGCGCCGGAGCCGGACATCGTGCTCGTGCCGGGCGGTGATGGACGCCGCCGTCAGATGTACAACCCGGCCCTGTTGGAGTGGGTCGCCGGGCGTGGTCAGGCCGCCGAGCATGTGCTGTCGGTCTGTACCGGCGCATTCATCCTCGCCGGGGCGGGGCTGCTGCACGGGCTGGCCGCGACGACCTATCACCGGTCGTTCGAGGAGCTGGCCGCGTTCGCGCCGGATGTGCAGCTTCGCCCCGGACAGCGGTGGGTCGATAACGGCAAGGTCATCACCTCGGCCGGCGTGTCGGCCGGCATCGACATGGCGCTGCATGTGATCAAGGTGCTGCACGGCCCCGATCAGGCGCTGCACACCGCGCGGTACATGGAGTACGAGTATTACCCACGCCACGCGGCGGACTGACTTGGCTTTGGGCGCTGTGTGAACATTGGCGGGCGGATGCGCTACACTTTGCGTGAAACAACCACCTGAATACATAGACCGGAGTTCCTGCCTAATGGAACAGCGCCCACCCACAATCACGCGTTGGGAATACCTCGTCATGGAAGCCAGCATCAACTACGGCGGTTCCAAGTTCACGCTCAACGGCGAACTCAACAACCAGCTCAAGAACGCAGCACTTCCCGCGGTGCTGAATCAGCTCGGCGCGGTCGGCTGGGAGATGATCTCGGCGCAGCCCGTCAACGCCAATATCACGCTCTACACGTTCAAGCGGCCGACCCGCGCGCCGCTGCAAAACTTGCAGAAAAACACGGACTCAGCAGGGCAGTGATCCGATGCGTCGCATGAACTACGACTTCATCTCGCGCCGTTCGATGGTGCTCGGGCAGGGCGGTATGGTCGCCGCCAACAACCCACTGGCGGCGCAGGCCGGGCTTGATGTGCTGCGGCGCGGTGGGAACGCGGCTGATGCGGCTGTCGCCACGGCGGCGATGCTCAACGTGACCGATCCGGCGTCAACCGGCATCGGCGGCGATATGTTCGCCCTATACTACGATGCAAAGTCGCGCACGATTACGGCGCTCAACGGCAGCGGGCGCGCCCCTGCTGCGGCCAGTATCAGCGCGCTGGCGGAGCGCGGCATCACCGGCGCGATCCCCGACCGCAGTGTCTACGCGATCACCGTGCCGGGCGCGTGCATGGGCTGGCACGACCTGTTGGCGCGTCACGGCCGGATGGGGCTGGCCGATGTGCTGCGCGACCCGATCCACTATGCGCGTGACGGTTATCCGGTGCATTCGGTGTTCGGGGACGCGTGGGCCGCGCCGCGTAACGTGCGCTTTCTCGCGCAAAGCCCCAATACCGAGGACTATCTGCCGGGGGGGAAGGCGCCGAAGGTCGGGCAGGTCGTCAAGCTGCCGGGGCTGGCGCGCACGTTCCAATTGGTCGCAGAAGGCGGGCCGGCCGCTTATTACGAAGGCCCGATCGCGGAGGCCATCGTCTCGACGGTGCAGTCGTTGGGCGGCCTGCTGACGCTAGACGACCTCAAGGCGCATTGTTCGACGTGGGACGAGCCGATCAGCACGACGTATCGCGGCGTGACGATCCATGAATGTCCGCCGAACGGACAGGGCCTCACGGCGTTGATCGCGATGAACATTGCCGAGGGCTTCGATCTGGCGGCGATGCCATGGGACAGCCCGGAACGCCTGCACCTGATGGTCGAGGCGATGCGGCTGGCGTTCGCTGACGCGCGGCATTACATCGCCGACCCGGCGCACGCCGACGTGCCGACACACGGCCTGCTCGATAAAGGCTATGCGGCCCAGCGCCGTGCGTTGATCTCAGCCGATCACGCCATGCAGCCTCCGAGCTTCGGCATGCCGCCGGACAGCTCGGACACAGTGTACCTGTGCACTGCCGACGGTGAAGGGAACGCGTGCTCGTTCATCAACAGCCTGTACATGGGCTTCGGCACGGGGATCGTCGCCAAAGGATACGGCGTGTTCCTGCAGAATCGCGGCGCGAATTTCGTGCTTGAACCCGGCCATCGCAACGCGTTGGAGGGCGGCAAGCGCCCGTATCATACGATCATCCCCGGCATGGCGACCCGCGCCGACGGATCGCTGTTCGGGCCGTTCGGCGTCATGGGCGGATTCATGCAGCCGCAGGGTCACTTTCAGGTCGTCAGCGGCATGATCGACGACGTGCTCAACCCGCAGGAAGCCCTCGACCGCCCGCGCTGGTGTCTGAGCGACGGTACCGGTGACAGCGTGTTGGCGTTGGAGGATGGCATTTCTTTCAAGACGGCGGCACGGTTGGCGTCGTTGGGGCATAATGTGAGGCCGGTAACTGGCGACGAGCGTTCGTTGTTCGGCTGCGGGCAGATCATCATCCGCGATCCAGAGACGGGCGTGCTGTACGGCGGATGCGACCCGCGCAAGGACAGCGTCGTCGCTGTGTTCTAGCTGGACGGCGAACGAATCAACGGGGGGAGGACGCATGCAGCAAGACCGAGCCACCGCGCTAAAGGCGATCGCGGATCGCGTGGCGGCGTGCCGGGCGTGCCGCCTGTATGAACGGGCGCGCAACCCGGTGCCGGGTGCGGGCGATCCGGACGCGGAGATCGTGTTCATCGGGGAAGGGCCGGGCGAGCAGGAAGATATTCAAGGGCTGCCGTTCGTCGGCCGGTCGGGGCAGTATCTCGACTATCTGCTGAACCTGATCGGTCTCAAGCGGTCGCAGGTGTTCATCGCCAACGTGGTCAAACATCGCCCGCCGAACAATCGCGATCCCCAGCCTGACGAGATCGCCGCGTGCGAGCCGTTTCTCAACGAGCAGCTGGCGGTGATCGACCCGCTGATGATCGTGACGTTGGGACGGTTCAGCATGGCGCGCTACTTCCCGAACGCCAAGATCAGTTCGATTCACGGCAAGCCGCGCTATGAGGGACGGGTCGCCTACTATCCGCTGTTTCATCCGGCGGCGGCCCTGCGCAATCCGGCCCTGCGCTACGACATGGAAGACGACGTCAACCGTATCCCGTCGATCTTGGCGGAAGTGCGCCGGCTGCGCAGTATCGCCGCGGGGATCCCGGATGCGCCGCCGCACGAGGACGATCCGCCGCGTCAATTGAGCTTGTTCTAGGTGGATTCGGGCTGCGCTTGAGCCAGTGAACGCGTTTCGATTCCGGCTGACATGATGTGACCGGCGCTCAGCACGATTCACGTTCTGCTAGCACGCGCGCAGTGTGGGGATCAGACGGCGCTGGGCCGCATCGACACAGCTGGCCCATGTTGTGCGGGTCGTCCAGTCGTCGTCGAACAGCCGGTCGAGGTCGGGCTCTTCAAGCTCGTCCAGCCCGAACCCCAAGCGATCTTCGAAGATGTCGGCCGCCATGAACACGACCGCCGAATCGTAAGGGCTTACGGACGCAGCGTGTGACTCCTCAAGGCGGTAAAGCTCGATGAGCCTGCCGAGTAGATCCAGTTCAAAAAGCGAGAAAAGTGTGGCGCTCCACATCGAGAAACACGTCCTTCTTCTGTTTCCGTAGATTGATTGCATAAAGCGAAACAGCAGGGTGCTGGCCTGCTGTCTCGGAGACTTACACCGGTGTCGCGGTGTTCGTGCTATCCGCAGTTAGCGAATATACATGCGATGTCACGCAGGATGGGCACGCTGTCCCACAGGCGCAGAGTGTCGATGATGACCAGCCCGATACCGCCGACGCAGGCACAGAACACGAGCAGTACGGCACAGCCAATCGCGATCCAGCGCAGCGCACTGCGTGGTTCTTCCTCACGCACGGCATACGGATCATAGTCGTAGCCGGGTGGAACCTGCCCCGGCGGGGCGTAGCCGGGCTGCTGCTGACCGTAACTGGGGGCGGCATACTCCTGCGGATAGTACGGCTGCTGCTGCCCGTATCCCTGCTGCTGCGGATATTGAGGCTGCTGAGGCTGCGCGTACTGCCCACCATATCCGCCGTCGGCCGGTGGCATATAGGGCGGCGTGTCCGGCCGTCCTTGTGGAGCATACGGCGCCTGAGGTTCCGGGCCGGGCGCGTAGGGCGTTGGCCCCGGCGCGTAGGTTGGCGCATCGGATCCGCTGGGGATGCCGGTGCGGACGCGTTCGTAGCCGAGCGTGACGGTTTCTCCGAGGCTCACCGTATCGCCGTGGTTGAGCGGGCGGCTGCCCACCAGCCGCTGACCGTTAATGAACGTGCCGTTGGTCGACCCCAAGTCGGCAATCGTGAACCCGTCCACACCGCGCTGAAACCGGAGGTGATGGCGGCTCACTTCTGCGTCGTTGATCACAATGTCGTTCGCGATGTCACGGCCCAAAGAGTGAACTTCTTTGGTCAGTTCGTAAACGGTATTTGGCTGTGGCCCACGCCGCTGCACCAGACGAAACGTATCGCTGCCTTGCATCGCGTTTGCTCCCGATCGAAGAAACTATTCGAGATTATACAGAACAGCTTGCGTTAGGCGCAATGTACCTGCGGTTACGCCAACCCGCCGCGCGGTATTCGGATGCCCGATTGCCCAGTCACACGATGGATTGAAATTAGGATTTGCAAACCATTGACAATATATGGTAGATTTGTACTATCTCAATAATTCGTCAATTTATGCAGGGTTCGTCATGTCCCCCGTCAGCCATACCCTCCCCAACTTCACCACGATTGCCAAGTCCCTACAGACACGCATCGCCTATGCCCGCCTCTCGCTTGAGCCGCTGTCCCTGCCGGACGCCGCCAACGGCGAAGCGCGCCGCACCGCGTTCGTCCGGGTCAGTGGCGAGGCGCTGGCCGTACAGGCCCGTATTGGCCTGAGTGGAGACGCCCTGCGCCACGAATATCACCCGCGCATCGAACTGCGCCTCACGCCCAGCGATCTGGCGATCGAGTTCATGCTGCCCACACAGGCATGGTGGGATCAGCGCAATTTGGCTGGCAAGCTGACCCTGCGCCGCTACCGCGACGAGTTCCGTCAGCTGCTGTTGGGGCTGGATCTTGAGTCGTGCGTGGGCCACTGGCACGGTCACAACCGCTGCGACGAGCACTTCACGGTCGAACATCTGCTGCGTCCACGCCTCATGGAAGCGTGGATGCAAACGCTGACCGAAGGCAGTGAACCGCTGCGGATCGGCCGGTGGTATGCGGTCTCGGAGGTGAGTGGCGACATGGTTCCGGCGCTTGTCCGGCAGATCGAGAAGCTCAACGCGATCTATCGTTTCGCCGCGTGGACGAGCCGCAACGACTTCGTCTCGATGTACGAGCAGCGCTTCGCGAGCTGGGCGGGCGAGGCGTCTAGCTGGCGATAATCGTCACGCGGTGCCACGCGAAGTTCTGATAGCCCCGAAAATTCCAGATTTCATCGACCGTCGGCGGCTGAGCGCTTCCGGCGCTGTCGCTCGCGCGCACGATGAGCGTATGCTCACCGGTTGACAGCTCGACCTCCGCGCGCCACAGCGTCCACACCCACGGCCGCGGCGCAGTCGTCAGGTCGGCGGCGCGCCATGATCCCCCGCCATCAAGCGAAATCTCGACGCTGGTGATCCGCGAGTCGCCTCCGGCCATGGCATAGCCTTCGAGCGTGACCTTACCAGCGCCGACCGTATCGCCATCCGCCGGAGAGAGCAGGGCCGCGTGTGTGCGCTGCTCATTGAGCATCTCGCCCGCGTCCCAGTCCACGGTGTCCGCGGTCACGTCCGGTGGAAAGACCTTGTAATCGTGCGACTGAAAGTGATTGTCGCTCGGCGCGTCTTGCACCGTGATGTGCGTCAGCCACTTGACGCTGCGCGCGGCGTAATACCCCGGCACGACGACCCGCAGCGGCCCGCCGTGAATGGGCGGCAGCGGTTCGCCGTTCATCGCCCATGCCAACAGCACCTCGCTGCTCTGCGCCTTGCTCAGCGGGATCGACCCGCCGAAGCTGCCACCGTCCGGCGCCGCGCCGTGATCTGCGCCGAGGAACGCCACATGCGCCGCGCCATCCTGCACGCCGACGCGTGTCAGGACATCCGCCAGCGAGACACCTGTCCACGCCGCGCTGCTGATCGCTTCGGTTTGCCATAACAGCGCGCCGGGCTGCATCGACATCACGCTGTGCAGCTCAGCGCGGCGGTTGCCGGCACACTGCAGCGTAGCCTCGACTGTCTTGGCCGGAAACCCGCGCTGTAAGTCGGACAGCCGTAAGGTCAGCGGATGCGATACCCGCCCGTCCACCACGACCGTGCAGTCCTCCGGCGTGAGAGCCGGCACAGGGCCGTGCCCGCGCACGTAAAACAGGTCGTTTGGCGTGATGGCCTCCCGGCCGAGGTCACGCGGTTGAGGCCCGCCGTTGAACGGGTTCGTTTGGTGGATCGTGAACGCGCTCGTTTTTCCGTACATCACACTTCGATTCCGAGCGCCTTAGCGATATCCTGCGCGTGAGCCTGCTCGTGCAAGGCTTGCAGGCGCAGCATATTGCGCACCGGCATGATCGGCCCGGATGCGTGGCGTCCTTCCAGATCAAGCTTGTCCTCGTCGACCGATTCCAGCCATGCGAGCAGCGCCACGCGTGACTCGCGCAGCTCCGCCCACGCCTGCTCGGCCGGCTTGTTACCGTATTTTTCGGTCGTGCGGGTGTTGTAACGCTGCACATCGAAGTCATCCGGGATGACCTTCTCGCCCGCCGCGTAACCCATCGCCTGCCGGTTGTGTCCGCGGTCGGCGTCGGCGACGTGGATCAAGACTTGGCGCACGTTCCACTTCAGGCCGTCGGAGTACACCTGTGTCTCCCAGCGGTCGCCGACAGCCTCAAGCACGCGCTCGAAGTACGCGCGCACTTCGTTCAGCTTGGCCTTGATCTGTTCCTTGGACTTGGTCATGTCGCTCCCCTCTGTGCGGTATCCGCTAAAGCTGAATGTAGCTGTTTTCGGCGAGGATGAAGCGGTGGACACGCGGCATCGAACGGCCTGACGACAGCACAACCGACCCGTCAGCCATCAGACTGCTGTCGATGCGCCCGTCGATCCCGCGTAGGGTGCAGTCCTTCATCACGATGCTGGCCTCAATCTCCGCATGTTCCAGCGTCACGTTGTCGCCGATTGCCGTGTATGGCCCGACGTAGCTGTCCTTGATCGTCACGCCGGCGCCGATGACCACCGGCCCGCGCACCGTGCTGTTGATGATATGACTTCCTTCGCCGATGAGCACACGCGCCGAGACCTCGGAGTTTTCGATGGTGTCGCCTTCGGGCGGGGGCGAGTACGGCATGTCACCCATGACCAGTTGATTGGCACGGACGATCGCATCCGGCTTGCCGGCGTCGATCCACCAGCCCTTGATCGTGTAGTAGCTGACCTTCTTGTTGTGAGTCAGCAAGTCCTGAATCGCGTCGGTGATCTCAAGCTCGTTGCGCCATGACGGCTTGATTCGGCCGATCGAGTCGAAGATCGACCGGCGGAACAGGTACACGCCGCTGATAGCGAGGTTGCTCGGCGGATCCTTCGGCTTTTCGACCACGCGTAGGATACGGTCTCCGTTGACTTCCGCGATTCCGAAGCGGGTCGGGTCGGCGACCTCGCCGAGGGCGATGGCCGCTTCGGCGTCGGATGCGTTGAAGTCGGTCAGCATCTGGGTCATCTGGTCTTGGAAGATATTGTCTCCCAGCAGCATGGCGAACGGCTCGTCACCGACGAAATCGGCCGCCAGCGAGCACGCGTGCGCGAGGCCCTTCTGCTCCGCCTGCACGAGGTATTCGAGGCGGACGTGCTGCTTCGTGCCGTCGCCCAACATCGGCACGATCGGCGACTCGAGCGAGTTGACGATGATCCCGATGTCGTGGACGCCGGCCGCTTTCAGCAGGTCGACGGCGTATTCGATCAGCGGCTTATTGGCGACCGGCACCATCGGCTTGGGCATCGTCAGGGTAACGGGGCGCAGTCGGGTTCCTTGACCAGCGGCCAAGATGATCGCTTTCATAAAAAACAGTCCTTTCGATGGTCTGACAGAGTAAATCCACCTGAGATACATCACACAGGTGGTCAATTCCAATCCGAATGAGACCAGTGTACCGCAGGGCGCGCGCCGTTAGAACACCCGGTGATTACCCGGTGATTACGCCCCGAAACGGAACGGATTGAAGTCGGTATCGACGTCGTAGTAGTCCTCATTTTCGGCGTGCTTGAGCATCGACACGGCGCGCACCGTGACCGGTGTGAACAGCGCTTCGATCCCACATTTCAGCAGGTAGTTGGTGAGCATCAGGGACGGCAGCGCCTCAAACGGGAACACGCCGAGGGCTGTGGCGATCAGGAAGAACGTGACCGTGTCGAGCGCCTGACCGATCAGCGTGCTGGTCACCGTACGCAGCGGAAGCCAGCGGCCTTTGGTGGCGACCTTCATCTTCGCCAGCACGTAGCTGTTGGAAAACTCGCCGAGCCAATAGGCGCTAAGGCTGGCGACGACCAGCCCGCTGATCCCGCCCAGCACGGCGTCGAACGCAGGTTGACCGACCGACTCGCTCCACCACGCCGGCGCAGGCAGCACACCAGCGAGCCACACAAAGAACCCCAGCAGCGCGGTGGCGAAGAAGCCCATCCAGATCACGCGGCGTGAGCGCCGGTAGCCGTAAACTTCGGTGAGGACGTCGCCAAAGATGTATGAAATGGGAAAGACCAGCGTTCCCGCGTCGAACTCAAGCGGGATACCGCCGATGATGAGGCCGGTGTCGATGATTTTGGCGCTGCTCAACAGGTTCGACAGCAGCAGCACCGCCACGAACAGGCCCATGACGTAATCAAAATATCTGTACGGTTTCACCCGATTGCTCCTCGTCCACGACGGCAGAACAGGCCGCCAGACCCGATACGATGCGCCCTACTGGACTGCGGCAGCACAAGCCGCCCCTGATAGGGTCACATCGTCATTATAACAGCGGCGCGCGCTTACACCTCAATGGGGTGCTCGTCGCGGGGTTGTCCCAGTCGGCTGCGCTCCTGATCCACGATGTCCGGCTCAAGCTTGACGAACAGCGCCGCCGGCTCACGCAGCGCTTGGCCGGGCTGCAGGGCCGATTTCGTCCATGTGCCGGTCGCCTTGGCCGGGTCATAGATCAGGGCGGTGTGGGCGCGGGTCGCCTCCTGATACTCGACGATTCGCTGATCGCCGAACAACTGGCCGTCATAGCCCAAGTACTCGTGCAGTTTCTGCGCGCTGAAGGGCAGAAACGGCGCCAGCACGACCTTGAGGTTGTCGATCACGCGCAGCACGGTATACACCGCGCGGGCGGCGTCGGCCGGGTCTTCCTTGATCGACTTCCACGGCGCGCGGCGGTCGATGTACTGATTGGTGTCACGCACGACTTGAAACGCCACGCTCAACGCTTCCTTGAGCTTGACCCGTTCGAGCAGGCCGCCGACTTCGTCGAACGCGGCTTCGGCGCGCGCGATGATCTCGGTGTCGAGGTCGGTGAGCGTGTCGTATGCGGGAACCTTGCCGTCAAAGCGTTTGTAGGCGAACGTGAGCATCCGGTTGACGAGGTTGCCCCACGCCGCCACCAGTTCCCCGTTCACGCGGCTGAGGAAGCCGTCCCACGCGAAGTCGGAGTCGGCGCTTTCGGGAAACGTCATCGCCACGTAGTAGCGCAGGGCGTCGGGCTGATAGCGTTCGAGGATGTCCGGCACCCAGATCGCCCAATTGCGCGACTTGCTGAACTTCTCGCCTTCGATGTTCATGAACTGGTTGGCCGGGACATCGTAGGGCAGGTTGAGCGCCGCCGGGGCGTCCGCCTCGTCAAGCCGTTCAACGCCGATCAACTGCGCCGGCCAGATCACGGTGTGGAACGGCACATTGTCCTTGCCGATGAAGTAGTACGTCTCGGCTTCGGGGTTATACCACCACTGCTTCCACGCGTCCGGCGTGCCCTGATTCTTGGCCCATTCGACGCTGGCGGTCAGGTAGCCGTTGACGGCCTCGAACCACACGTAAATGCGCTTTCCCTCCCAGCCCGCAAGCGGCACCGGCACGCCCCAGTCGATGTCGCGGGTGTAGGCGCGCCCGCGCAAATCCTCTTTGACGCCCTGCTGGATCATGTTGCGCGTGAAGTTGATTACGGCCGGACGCCAGCGATCTTGATTGCCTTCGAGGTAATTCAGCAGACGGTCGGCGGTCTGGCTGAGGTCGAGGAAGAAGTGCGTCGATTCGCGCACGACAAGGCGGTCGGTCGCGTCGTTGCGGTTGTGCGGATCGACCAGCTGAGTGGCGTCCAGCAGGTTGCCGCAGTTGTCGCACTGATCGCCGCGTGCCCGCGCATAGCCGCAGATGTAGCATGTGCCCTCGACGTAGCGGTCGGGCAGGAAACGGTTCTCCTTCTCGCTGAACAGAAGGCGCTGTGCTTCTTCGTACAGGTAGCCCTTCTCGTGCAGCACCGTGAAGATGCGCTGGGCGATCTCGTGGTGATTTTCGGTGTCGGTGTGCGTGAACAGGTCGTAGCTGATGCCCAGCTTCTTCTGCGCTTGTACGAACCGCGTGTGGTAATGGCTGAAGATGTCAATCGGCGGCACCCCGCGCTGATCCGCCTCGATGCTGATCGGCGTGCCGTGACTGTCGCTGCCGGAGACCATCAGGACGTGATTGCCCTTGAGCCGGTGATAACGCGCGAAGATGTCGGCCGGTAGATAAG